>CDZQ01028466.1_pt1 | contig 65360 bp, 49 predicted proteins | sample 554831 | NCBI WGS metagenome assembly CDZQ01 (sample SAMEA3182112, study PRJEB8094) | gut metagenome | biome: human; feature: gut; material: Stool; isolation source: human stools | place: Canada | collected 2013-05-06 | reverse complement strand
GCCACCGTCATGAAGCTGGTGGAGGTCATCCGCGGCGCCAAGACCTCCGACGAGACTTACTCCACCATCGCCGCCCTCGCCTCCGAGCTCGGCAAGGAGCCCGTCGAGGTCAACGAGGCCCCGGGCTTCGTCGTCAACAAGATCCTCATCCCCCTGGTCAACGAGGGCATCGACCTCGTCTACACCGGCGTCGCCTCCGTCGAGGGCGTGGACAAAGCCATGAAGCTGGGCGCCAACCACCCCATGGGCCCCCTCGAGCTGGGCGACCTCATCGGCCTGGACGTCTGCCTCGCCATCATGGACGTGCTCTACCAGGAGACCGGCGACTCCAAGTATCGCGCCTCTCTCCTCCTCCGCAAGATGGTCCGCGCCGGCTACCTCGGCCGCAAGACCGGCAAGGGCTTCTACGACTACTCCAAGAAGTAAATCCTTCCCTATGTCCGATATCCGCCCCCTCTATATGGAGGGGGCGGATTTTTTGTCCCGGCCTTGCATCCGCCGCCTCCCTCCGGTATAATCAAATCTGACCTTATTCCCCATAAGATCCTTTTTTATTCTTACAAGGTCAGATTGGAGGCCGACCATGCTGACGCCCGTACTGGACCCCTCGCTGGGCCGCCCGCTCTATGAACAGCTCTATCTCCAGCTCCGCCGCGACATCGAGTCCGGCTCCCTGATAGCCGGTGAAAAGCTGCCCTCCAAGCGCGCCCTCTCCGCCCACCTCAAGGTGAGCGTGGTGACGGTGGAGGGTGCCTATGGCCAGCTTCTGGCCGAGGGCTATATCCGCTCCGAACCCAAGCGCGGCTTTTTTGTCTCGCCTCTGGAGATCGCCTCACCCCCAGCCCAACAGGCGCCTTCCGTGCCTGTTTCGGAGGCGGCGGCCGCCCCCGTCCCGGAGTATGATTTTGCCACCAACGCTGTGGACGCCGTCCATTTTCCCTTTTCCACCTGGGCCAAGCTGATGCGCCAAGTGCTCACCCGGGAGGACAGCGGACTTCTTTCCGCCATCGAGCCCCAGGGCGTCCCTGCCCTGCGGGCGGCCATCGTCCAATATCTCCATGATTTCCGGGGCATCACCGCCAGCCCCGATCAAGTGGTGGTGGGAGCCGGTTCGGAGTATCTCATCGGCATCCTCTTTCAGCTCCTGGGCCGTGAGGGAGGGTACGCAGTGGAGGACCCCGGTTACCTGAAGGTGAGCCGTATTCTGGCCCATCAGGGGGCCCTGGTCTGCCCCATTCCGCTGGACGACCAGGGGCTGCGTGTGGATGCCCTGCGCTGGTCCGGCGCCAGGGTGGTCCACGTGACCCCCTCCCACCACTATCCCCTGGGCACTGTCATGCCCGTGGGGCGGCGGCGTGAGCTCCTCTCCTGGGCCGCCGAGATCCCGGAGCGGTACATCATTGAAGACGATTACGACAGCGAGTTCCGCTTTTCCGGTCGTCCCATCCCCGCCCTCCAGAGTCTGGACGGCGGGGAGAGAGTGGTATACCTCAATACCTTTGCCAAAAGTCTGGCCCCCTCCCTACGCATCGGCTATATGGTGTTGCCCCCCCATCTGGCGGAGCGCTACCGTCGCGATTTTCTCTTCTACTCTTCTACGGTCCCCTCCTTTGAGCAGTACACCCTCTCCCGCTTCCTGGAGGGAGGACATTTCGAGCGTCACATCGCCCGGATGCGGGTGGAGTACCGGGACCGCAAGGCCGCCTTGGCCGCCTGCGTCCGTGACTTCGGCATCCCCGGGACCCTGTCCGGGGCGGATGCCGGGCTCCACATGCTCCTGCACATGGAAAACGGTCTCAGTGAGGAGACGCTGGTCCGCCGGGCGGCGGAATACGGGGTGGCGGTGTACCCGCTCTCCGACTGCTGTCTCACTCCGCCGCCGCCCGACGCGCCTCCCACCCTGGTCATGGGATACGCCCGTCTCAAGGTGGCGGATATGATTTCTGCCTTTCGCCGCCTCCAGCGCGCCTGGCTATAAGGAGGGGTGGCTATGGAAGGCTGGTCTGTTCTCTCCGGGGACCTGCTCCATTTCTTTGCCCACGGCGTCCCCGGCATGTCTGCCGCACATCGGGACTGCATCGCTCTCCCCGTGTAGAGCTTCCTGCACCGGCTGCCCCCGGAGCCGGCGTTCGAGCAGCTCTTTCAGGAGGTGGCCCAGCGGTGCGGCACCTGCTATTACCCCCTCGAGCTCAAGGCGATCCTCTCCCTGCTGGATTTTTTTCGGGGACGTTTTGGGGACTTCTCCATTCTTTCTCTTCAGAAGATGCTCCTGCCCTATGCCTATTTCCTGCCCATGGGGACCTACCGCCGCTACTCTGAGCGCCAACTCCAGGTCCGGATGACGGACAGCTTTTCCGACCTCTTCCCCACATACCGTCTGCTGGGTCAGGAGTACTTACTGCCCGACGGGGGCCGGGTCGATCTTCTGGCCATGGAGGGGGACCGCGCGGTCCTCTTCGAGCTCAAACTGGGGAACGCGGACCCCACGCCACAGTTGGAGCGCTACGCCCGGATGTTTCAGGACCCCATTCTGATCGGCGTCACGGAAAAAGCTCTGCCCGGCGCGCTCTGCCGCCCGCATGTCACCTATTACACCTATCACAGCCTCAACGATCTTGTGCTGGAGCACTTGAGGGAACGTCAGCTCCGGATGCCGGGCGGGGACCTGACACAGCTGCGCGAACTGGTGCTCAGCTGCTATTCCTGCTGATGCTGTAAGAGATCCGTAAGAATTTTGTCGCCGGGTCCGTAAGAGTTTCCTGCTATGCTAAAGACCGGCTTTGGGAGGGTTCGACCATGCATGAGACCATTTTAGTGGTGGATGACGACCGGGAGATCGTGGGCGCCATCGCCATCCTGCTGGAGAAAGAGGGCTATCGGGTAATCAGGGCCTACAACGGTATGGAGGCCCTGGACCGGGTCATGGACCCGGCGGTGCAGCTGCTGCTCATCGACGTGATGATGCCTCGGCTGGACGGCCTCTCCGCCGTCATGCGGATCCGGGACAGGCGGAATCTGCCCATCATCGTCCTCTCCGCCCGCAGCGAGGAGACGGACAAGATCCTGGGCCTCTCGGTAGGCGCAGACGACTATGTGACCAAGCCCTTCAGCCCCCAGGAGCTGGCGGCCCGGGTCCGCAGTCAGCTCCGGCGGTACACCCGACTGGGGGATGTCCACGGAGAGGCCCGGCAGGACGAGATCGTCAATGGGCGGCTCGTCTACCGCCCCGGAGATCTGGTGCTGGCCGCCGACGGAGAGCCGGTGCGCCTCACCGCCACCGAGACCCGGATCGTGGACCTGCTGATGCGGAACCTGGGGCGCATTTTTCCGGCCGAGGAGATCTACCGCCGGGTGTGGGAGGGGGAGTGCTATGCCCCCGAGAACACCGTGATGGTCCATATCCGCCGGATTCGGGAAAAGATCGAGCTCAATCCCAGGCAGCCGGAATATCTGAAGGTGGTGTGGGGAATTGGTTACAAGATGGAAAAAAAGACTTAGCCTGCTGGCCCTGGTACTGGGGGTGGACCTTTTGCTGGTGGGGCTCGCCGGCGCGGTGTTTGCCGGGGCGGTGCTTCTTCCCGGCGGGTACAGCCCCCAGGACGCGTTCCAGGCCGGCTATCAGAACACAGCCCTCTTCCGGCGGGAAATCGAAGATCAGTTGGAGTCGGCGCTCCGGCTGGCCCGGAGCGCCGACAAGAGCAGTTGGTACTCCATGGAAGAGGAGGGCAGCAATCTGCTCTGCCAGCTCATGATACGCTCCGCCTCCGGCGCCTGGCAGACCGTGTACAGCAACACAGAGACGGCGCTCGCCGGCGGCTCCCCCGTCGGGTACAACTTCGCCCTGACCTATGACGGCGGTCGCGTCTCCATCCACAAGGACGGGGAGGCGCTGGACATCTATGGCGACGGCGTCTATACGCCGGACAGCCTCTGGGACGTGCCGGGTTACAGCAACCGTCCGGCGGAAGAGGGGGACGGTGACATCCGGGTCTATCTGGCCGCCATTGCCCAGCCGGTCCGCGTCCGGGGCTGTTATAGCAGTCTCTATGAGCTCCAGCAGGGCTTGACCATAGCCCGCTGGTTCTACCTGGGGGAATGCGCCGTGCTCGGCCTCGCCCTTCTTCTGCTGCTCCTGGCCTTTTTATGGCGGGATGCCCGCCGGGAGGCCCGCCTGGCCCTGGCCCGGCGCACGGGACCGGTCTGGTTCGAGTGCAAGGTCCTGGCGGTCGCCGCTCCCCCTTTTCTGGCACCGCTGTTCTGCCTTGGTTTCTTTGCGCGCGCTTTCTTCTCTTATGCAGCCGCTCTGGCCGTAGCAGCGACGTTCTGTCTGGCGTACCCCTGGCTACTCTATCTGGCGGGCTGTGACCTGCGGCATAATGAGAAGCCTTGGCGCCACAGTCTGTGCTGCGCCCTGGCGGGACGGGTCGGTCGGGCCCTCCGCAAGCTCCGCGCCGCCCTCTCCGCTGCCGAACTCGCCCTTCCCCTTCAGCGCCGCTTCCTCCGGCGGGGGCTCGTGGCGGCGGTCTGTATCCTCCTGCTCAGTATCGCGGCATGGTTTCTCCTATACCTGCTGTTTTATAACGTTCTTTTCTATTATTTTAACTTCTGGCGCCAGCGCTTCTTTTCCCTGCTTCTGGCCACCGCCCTCGTCTTGCTGCTCCTGGCCCCCATGGTCTGGCTTCTGCGCAGGGGCTGGGACCTGCTCCGGCAGCTCGGCCCCTTCACTGCCCGGCTTTCCGCCGTCCGGAGCGGAGACCTGACCGCTCCGCTGGAACTGCCTGCGGACTCCGATCTCCGGCAGGCAGCGGAGGACCTCAATGGTATCCATCAGGGGATGCGTGCCGCCCTGGAGGAGCGGATGAAGAGCGAGCGGATGAAAGTAGAGCTCATCGCCAACGTCTCCCACGATCTCAAGACTCCCCTCACCTCGGTCATCAGCTATGCCGAGCTGCTCCGTGAGGAGGAGGACCTGCCTGAGCATGTGCAGGACTATATCCGCATCCTCAACGACAAAGCCCAGCGGCTCAGCGTCATGGTCCAGGATGTGTTCGAAGTGAGCAAGGCCGCCTCCGGAGAGCTCTCCCTCCACACGGAGCGGTTGGACTTGGGGAAGCTTCTCCGCCAAACGCTGGCCGACATGGACGAGGCGGTCTCCCAGAGCTCCCTTACCTTCCGTACCGAGCTCCCGGAGGCGCCCGTATGGATCACAGCCGACGGAGACCGTCTCTACCGCGTGTTTCAGAACCTTGTCCAGAACGTGCTGGAATACTCGCTGGAGGGCTCCAGAGTTTACGTGACCCTGGATGCGGGCAAAGATGCCGCCACAGTACGCCTCAAAAACATCTCCCGCACAGAGCTTCCCCCCGGCGTGGATTTTACCGCCCGGTTCGTCCGGGGCGACCAGAGCCGCACCGATGGAGGCAGCGGCTTGGGCCTGGCCATCGCCAGCAGCTTCACTGCCGCCTGCGGGGGCGCCCTGCGGGTAAGCACCGACGCCGATCTCTTTACCGTGGAGGTGGAATTCCCCCTGTCCCGGTGAGCTTCCGTCCCGACCCTTCTCCCGCCGCTTCGACCCCTCCGGTGTGGTATTGTGGGGTAACATTCCACGTGAAAGGGAGGAGATATCGTGGCGGATTCCATTGACCGCGCCATTGTAGAGGGGCGTGTCTATCCTTCGGCTTCCGACATTTTGCCCGGAGGCACGGCGACGGCGGCCCTGCCCAACTGGTCCCTGCTGCGGCTGAGTCCCGGGCTGCTGGCGTTGACCGGCTGGGAGAGCGCCGAGGCCCTCATCCAGGCCTCCGGCGGTGCGCTATACGATCTCTTCTGCCCGGAGGACCGCCCCTGCATCCTCGCCGCGCTGGAATCCCTCCTTGCCTCTGCCGGTCGGATCAAGGCGGAATACCGCCTGCTCCGGCGGAGTCTTCCCCCCCTCTGGGTCACGCTGTGTGCCGGTCTGGTGGACACGGAGGCGCTGGGGATTCATCTGGAGTGCTTTCTTTTGGATCTCAGCGACCTGCGGCGGGCGGAGGCGGAGCTCTCCGAGCGCTGCCAGACGCTGGCGGAGCAGGCCCGGCGGGAGACCATGACCGGCCTTCTCAACAAGGACGCCTTTCGCCTGGACGTCCGCACCTACCTTTCCGCCGCCGGGCCGGAGGAGACCTACGCCCTGTTGGTGACCGACCTGGACGACTTCAAACGGTTCAACGACCGCTACGGCCACACCTTTGGGGATCAGGTCCTGCTGGCCTTTGCCGCCATCCTGTCCCGCAGTTTTGGGCCCGGTGCCCTGTGCGGACGGTATGGGGGAGACGAGTTTGTGGTCTTTCTGCCCGGGACCGCTCCCCGGACCGCTGAGGAGGCCCTTCACGGGCTCTACCGCAACCTGAAGTGCCGCCGGAAGGGGGACCCCATGTTCCAGTGCAGCGTCGGCGCCGCCTGCGGTAAGGGGCCGGCAGAATACAGCCGGCTCTTTGACCGGGCGGACGCCGCCCTTTACCGGGCCAAACGTGCGGGCAAAAACCGGTTCCAGATGGATCGCGGGGGGCTATGAAAACCGGCGCGGGTGTGATATACTGCTGCCAGAATACGCCGTGGGGCCCTCATCCGCGGCGGAACGGAGGCATCCCTATGGAATTTCGATATGAGGCCGAGCGCATTTATCTCACCGACGATCACGGACGCATGGCCGCAGAGATCACGTTTCACCAGCGGTCCGACCGGGCCATGTCCATCGATCACACCTATGTCTCCCCTGAGCTCCAGGGGAGGGGCGTCGCCGCGGACCTGGTCAAAGCCGCCGCGGACCGTTTCCGCGCCAGAGGTCTCAAGGCCGTTCCCGTGTGTTCTTACGCGGTGAAATGGTTTGCGCAACACCCCGAGGAACAGGACCTGCTCAAAAACCCGAGCGTCTGAAAGTCCCTGCCGCATTTATCCCGGCGCCCCGAACAGGGGCGGCCCAGCCTGCCGAAAAACTTTTTCGGCAGGCTGTTGTGCTTTTTTCAACCTAAGCAGTCTGAAAAGTTGCCTTATTCACCGTCAAATGGCGCTCCCGGTGCTTTTTCTCTCACAGATTTCCCCTTCCAAGCCTTTTCAGAAGAGGGTGCCGGACGGACCCGGCTTTCTTGTATTTCCTGACCGGCAGTGCTAAAATAAAGGTATCTTTTTTGAATGGAGGAGACTCTACACATGAAGCACGGCAAGAAACTGCTCTCCGTCCTGCTGGCCCTGGTCATGGTGCTGGCGCTGCTGCCCTCCGCGGCCTTTGCCGCCGAAGGGGAAAAGCACATCACCATCCTGGGCACCTCGGATATGCACGGCAATATCTGGGGCTTCAGCTACGAGGACAGCAAGGAGACCGACAACAATGGCATGGCCCGCCTGTACACCTATATCCAACAGGTGCGCGCCGAGAACCCGAACACCATCCTCATCGACGCCGGGGATGACATTCAGGGCACCATTATGACCGACGACATCTACAACAAGATTCCCGAAGAGCCCCACCCCGTCGTGGCCGCCATGAACTACATGGGCTATGACGCCATGACCCTGGGCAACCATGAGTTCAACTGGGGCATCGACACCATGCAGAAGATCCTTTCTCAGGCACAGTTCCCCGTCCTGGCCGCCAATGTCAAGGACGCCTCCGGCGGCTTTGTCACCGGCGCGGGCTGGACCATTGTGGAGAAGGACGGCGTGAAGGTAGCCGTCATCGGCGTGGTCACCCCCGACGTGCCCATCTGGGACGGCGGCAAGGAGGGCGTGGAGGCCTGTACCTACGAGGCCGCCAATACCGCCGTCAAGAATGCCATCGCCGAGATCGGCGACGGCGCCGACGTGATCGTGGTCTCCGCCCACATGGGCATGTATGCCGAGTTCGATGAAGACGGCGGTTCTGATTCCGCCCAGAAGATCCTGGACGATAACCCCGAGATCGACGTGCTCCAGGTGGCCCACAACCATGTGGTGGTCAGTGAGACGCAGGGCGATACCGTCATCGGCGGCGTGCGCAACGGCGGCCGTGACATCGCTCGCTTTGACCTCACGCTGGATCAGAACAACCATGTCACCGACGCCACGGTGGAGATCGTGGACATGACCGGCGTAACCCCCAGCCAGGCCCTCCGCGACATTGAGCTGGTGAAGGAGTCCCACCAGAAGACCATCGACTTCATCACCGGCGGCGGCGCCGGCGAGGACGGAGAGGGCGGCGCAGCCCTGGGTTCCACCACCGCCAAGTTCCAGCCCGCGGACGAAATCGCCGGTCTGCCTGAGGGGAAGCTCCAGGATACCGCCGTGATGGACCTCATCAACAAGGTCCAACTGGAGAATTCCGGCGCCGATGTCTCCGCCGCCGCCCTCTTCAAGGACACCAGCGATCTGCCCGAGGGCGACATCAATTACGGCAATATCTTCGACATCTACAAGTTCGACAACACTCTCTATCGTGTCACCGTCACCGGCAAGGAGCTCAAAGGGTACATGGAATGGGCCGCCGCGTGCTACAACCAGTGGGTGCCCGGGGACATCAACATCTCCTTCGATCCCGAGTATCCCGGCTACCTCTATGACATGTTCGCCGGTGTGGACTACGAGATCGACCTGAGTCAGCCCAAGGGCGAGCGCATCAAAAACGTCATGTTCAAGGGCGCGCCCCTCCAGGACGACCAGACTCTGACCCTGGCGGTGAACAACTACCGTTATTCCTCCGCCCTGAAGGCGCAGAACCTCATCGCAGGCAAGAAGGAGTGGGAGTCCTCCAACTCCATCCGCGATATGATCGTGGCCTATCTGGCTGAGCACTCCCCCATCTCTCCCGAGGTGGACAACAACTGGAAGATCGTGGGTGTGGATCTGAGCCTGGACGACCCCCGCCGCCAGGAGATCATCGACCTGGTGAACGCCGGACGGCTGGATACCCCCTACGACAAGAGCTATAATCTGGCCGATTACGACGCCATCATCGCCAGCGCCGCGCCCGCCGGCAATGTTGCGGTGAACGGCACGGTAGTGGGTTCCGCCTTTACCTACCAAATCGACGACGGCGCCGTCTACTACCGTCTCCGCGATCTGGCCTTTGCCCTGAAGGACACCTCCGTTGCCTTCAATGTAGAGTGGAACGGCCAGATGGTGGTCATCACCAAGGGCGCGGCCTATACGGCCGAGCCTATCCAGGACTCTCCTATGAGCCCTGCCTTCATGGAAACCACCCTCTCCGTCCTGGCTGATGGCCAGGTGGAGGTCGCCGCCGCCCTCATGTCCCCCGGTTATCACTGTATCACCGCTGAGGGTCTGGCCGCCCTGCTGGGACTCTCTGTCACCGAAGCCGACGGCGTACTCACCATTACCGCCGCCTGACGTCCGCCTCCTCCGGCCCCGCGGCCGGGCTGCCCCGGAGGCATCCCCCGTGGCTAGCACCGCATTTTCAGCGGCCCGCCTTTGGAGAGGCGGGCCGCTTTTTTGTCCATTTCGCAGTATGCCGCGCTCTTCCCTTTTCCGCTTTGCTGTGCTACAATATCGCAAAGGAGTTGAAGCGTATGATCCGACATATGATCTTCTGGAATCTGGCCGAGGAAAACGCCGACCGGGTCGAAACCGAGCGCTTTCTCAAGGAGACCTTCGCCGCCATGGTGGGGGCCGTCCCCGGCCTGCGCGCGGCCCACATCGGCTTTGACCAGGGGCTTGGCACCCACGGCGTGGGCCTCTCCTGCGACCTGGACAGCATGGAGGCCCTGGCCGCCTACCAGGACTACCCCCCTCATGTGGCTTTTAAACGCTGGGCCAAGGTCCATTTGAAAGATCGCTGCTGTGTGGACCTGGAGGTGGCAGAATGAATCTGCCGGAATCCCTCATCCAAATGGGCTCCAAGCGCAATATTATGCGTGAGATCCGGGAATACGGCCTTCTCCGTGCCCGGGAGGTGGGCGCGGAGAAGGTGCTGGATTTCTCCCTGGGTAATCCCAGTGTGGAACCGCCCCGACGGGTCAACGACTTCATTCGGGAGCTGCTCAGCGGCCCGGAGGCCGCCTCCGTCCATGGCTATACCACCGCCCAGGGAGAGCTGGGCGTCCGGGAAAAGCTGGCGGCCTCCCTCACCCGCCGCTTCGGAGGGCCCTATGACGCCGGGGACCTCTACCTCACGGTGGGCGCGGCGGCGGCCCTGTGCTGCTGCTTCCGGGCCTTGGCTTGCCCCGGAGACCAGTTCATCCTCCTGGCCCCCTTCTTCACCGAGTATACCTACTTCATCACCGGAAACGGCGGAGAGCCGGTGGTGGTCCCTCCGGACTACGCCACCTTTCAGCCCGACCTGGGCGCCCTGGAGCGGGCCATCACCTCCCACACCAAAGCGGTAGTGGTGAATTCCCCCAACAATCCCTCCGGCGTGGTCTATACCGCCGAGACCCTGAGCGCTATGGCGGAGCTTCTGCGCCGAAAGGCCGCTGAATACGGCCACCCCATCTATCTCATCTCCGATGAGCCCTACCGCGAGATCGTCTTCGAGGGCTTTTCCGTCCCCTGGCTCCCGGACTTCTACGACGACACGCTGGTGTGCTACTCCTACAGCAAATCTCTCTCCCTGCCCGGCGAGCGGATCGGCTATATCCTGATCGGCAAGCCGGTGGCGGACCGTGAGGCCCTGTATGCCGCCATCTGCGGCGCGGGCCGGGTGCTGGGCTACGTCAACGCCCCCAGCCTCTTCCAGCGGGTGGCCGCCGAGTGCGACGGACTCACCTCCGACCTCACCGTCTACCAGACCAATCGGGACCTCCTCTATCACGGCCTCACCGAGCTGGGCTACACCTGCGTGGAGCCCGGCGGCACCTTCTACCTGATGGTCAAATCTCCGGAGCCCGACGCCGCCGCCTTCTGTGAACGGGCCAAACGCTACGACCTTCTCTTCCCCCCCACCGACGACTTCCACTGTCCCGGTTGGTGCCGCATCGCCTTCTGCACCGCCACTGAAACGGTGCAAAAAGCCCTCCCCCTTTTCAAAAAGCTGGCGGCAGAGTACGGCCTGAACTGACAAGCAGCGGCCCGCGTTCCTCTTGGAACGCGGGCCGCTGCTTATTTTCCAGCATGGGTCAACTCACGCCCGGCGCAGGGTAAGTCCGCTGCGCTTGAGGGCGGCCTGGAGGGCCAAAGCCAGCGGCGGCGCGGCAATGATGGCCACGGCGGCGTTGAAGACTGACGCGGGGATTTTCAGCGGGAGCGCGGCCAGCGCCACTCCGGGCTGGAGCCCCTCCACCAACAGTCCGTCATAGAAAAAGCTCTTGGCGAAATAGAGCACATAATAGGCAAGGCATCCGCATACCGCCCCCGCCAGGCACCGGGCGTAGCTCAACTCTCCCTCCCTGGCCTGCCGGCGCACCAGCAGGCCGGCCACCAGTCCCATGACACCCTTGGTGAGGAAGGTGATCCAGCACTCGGCTGCATAGAGGGGATTGGTGAGGTCATAGAGGGCGGAGCCCAGCCCGGAGGCCAGCCCCCCGATGGGCCCCAGCAGCAGCCCGGAGAGCACGCAGACGATGTTGGCCAGGGTGAACGAGGTACGCCCACCGATGGCGATGGGCATGATAATGCGGGCGTAATTGCTGGCAAAGACCAGGGCGGTCATCATCCCCAGGAAGGCCAGCGTCCGGGGATCAAAACGGCGATTCATTCCAAACACTCCTATCTCAGTTGCTGGTCTGATTATAGCCGAATACTGGTCTTATTTCAAATCTCAGTTTTAGAAAATTCGGAAAGGTCAGTTTGGGCGCATCAGAACAGGCCCCACAGATAGCGGAAGGCCAACCGCTTCCAGACCGGAAGCGCGGCGTCCACCCGTCCCGCCTCCCGGAGGACCAGCGTCGCGGCCTCCCCCCGCTCCTTTTCCGTCAGCCTGTGTTGGCTGAACTTGGCCTTGCAGGCCAGCTCCTCCAGCCTGGCGTTCTCCTGTCCGCCCCAGGGCAGCAGGCGTTGGAGGTACCCGTAGGCCGCCAGGACGGCCTGATTGGTCTCCCCCTCCCACTCCAGGCGGCGCAGACGCTTTTCCCGCAGGAGACGCCGCCGGAGGCAGAGAGCCGCCAACAGGATCAGGCCAAGGCCAGGCGGAACCGTCCACCGCAGGAGCGGGGCAACCTTTTCCGCCTCTCCATCCCCGGCGTGGGCGCTGTCGGGCGGCAGCGTCTGGGTGGGGGCCGGAGTCCGCACCGCCCCGGTCGTGGGGGCCCTGGTGGGTGTGGGGGTGGTTTCCGGTGCAGGGATCTGGGAGGGGGATGGGGTCTCCGACGCCGTTGTCCCCCCTCCGCCGCCATAGCCTGGGGTCACCTCCACCGGATACCAGCCATAGCCGTCCAGATAGATCTCCACCCAAGCGTGTGCAGAGGAATCCGGTACATCCACCCGCCCGGAGGGGGGCACCACCGCCGCAAAGCCGCTGACATACCGGGCCGGAATGCCCACGGTCCGCAGCAGGAGCACGGCGGCACTGGCATAGTGCATGCAGTAGCCCCGGCGGCTCCCGTTGAGGAAATAGGTCACAAAGTCCTCACCCTCCGGCGTAAGAGGGGTGGCCGGATCGTACCGGGTGACAGCGGCCAGCAGCAGGGATATGACCTCAGCGGTGTAGACATCGCCCTCATAGGCGGCCCCGAAGTCCCGGCGCGGCTCCCGGACCATGAGGGGCCCCGCCGCCTGGATCGCCTCCTCGATCCAGGCGAAGGCGGTCTCCTGAAAGCCCTCCGGGAGGGTCAAATAGTTTTCATGCACGAATTCCCGGTAGACCCGCTCGGCCCGGGCCACTTCGCCCCGCAGGCCCGGCATATCGGCGCGGGGCCCGGCCTCCGGCCTGTAGTAGAGCGTATGCCGCCAAGTGCCCAGCTCCTTGGCGACGCAGGAGTCGCCGACAAAGGCACCCCCCGAGATCTCCCCCGGCCGGGTGAGCAGGCTGTAGGGAAAATAGAGACACCCTCCGGAAGCACCGGCGCTCTCCACCGTCACCGCATGATAGGGCTGGTCCGAGTTGGCCAGGGCCGGGAAATTGAGAGGCTCGTAGCCGCCTGGCAGTTCGCCCATCGCCTCGTAAAGGCTCTCATCCAGACTCTCCCAGGCCGTGCCGGTGTAGACACCCGCGGAGTGGCCCCGCAGATAGACGCGCCCCGCCACATCGGTCTCCACCCGCAGCACTGTGCGTCCGGAAAAGGACAGCGGCCCGGCGCCGGCCAGGTCCACCTCGGCCTCCGAACCTGCGGAGGAGTAGCCGCCAGAAAACAGGTTCGGCATACCCGGCAGCCGGAGTGCCTCCAACAGCCGGTACCGGGCCTCCATGGTCCGCTGGGGATAGGTATACTGCTCCATAGGCAGCGTCGCCGTGAGAAGCCCCAGCAGGAGCGCCGAGGCGGGCAGCGCCAGCAGGGTGAATCGGGCACCGCCCTTCGGGTCGCTGTGGGCGTACAGCTCGGAGAGGAACATGGTACAGCAGCAGGTGAGCAGGGCCAGAAAGGGGGGCCAATCCGGCAGGCGGTTGGCGGCAAAGGCGGGTATCAAAAGAGGGAGCGTGAGCAGCCCCACCGGCCAGCAGCGTCTCCGCCGCACCACTGCCCAGCCCAGCAGCAGCGCCCAAAGGGTCGCGGCGCAGAGCAGCCACAGGGTGACGGCCCGCTCCGCTTCCGGCCCTCCGGATATCCCGCCCGCTGTCTCCGCGCCCACAGCCAGGATGCGGTCCAGAAGCCATACTCTTCCGCCCACCGATTCCACCGCCTGTGCGGCCGCTGTGCACCATCCCAACCGGAGATCATCCCACAGCCGCCACACCGCCAGCAGCCAGCAGACGCCCAGGACCAGCGGCGGCAGCACGCTGTGCCGGGGCACAGACCAGACCGCCAGGGAGAGGAGCACCAACAGCAGACATCCGGCCAGGAGTATGCCCCACTGTCCGCCCAGGCCATAGGCCGTGGTCCAGGAGAGCACCGTACCGGCCAGGCCCAGGTACAGGAGAAGGCCGTCGCCCAGCAGGAAAATGGGGCCCGGAGCACGCGGCGCGTCTGTGCGCCGCCTGTGTCTGCTCATGGCATTCCCTCCCTTCCGGGCTCCAGGTGGAGCCTGTGCATGCCCGTCTCAGGACGGGTGGGCGGGAGGGTACGCCCCTCCACAGGGGCGGGGTCGGCCAGAACGGCGGCGAGGCACACCGAAAGACTCCTCCGGTCCGAGACCGGATAATCCCGCACCTGTCCGCTCACCGGATGGGCCCAGCGGACCCAATGGGCCTCTCCCCTCTCCAGCAGCGCCAGGGAACAGGCGTTGAGCCGGTCCAGCACCCGGTCCATTTCCTCCGGGCGGCCAAAGTGGTCAAAGGTGAGGACCGCTTCGGACCGCCGGGGCTCCAACGTCTCCCGCACCACCAGCTCGTCCCGTTTGGAGGTGAGCTTCCAGTGGACCGTGCGTATGGGGTCTCCCGGGCGATAAGGGCGTAGGTCGTAGTCCTCCCCCGGACCGCCGCCGGGCCGGGGCACCAGCGCGCCGCTCGGGCTGCTCCCCTCCCCCGGAAGGTCCGGCGGCACAGGCGCCCCCGCCTGAGGCAGGACCAGCAGGGAGGCCGGCGCGGGAGGGCGGAGGGGCAGCGTGAACAGTCCCATACAGTCACATACCCTAGCCCTCTCCACCCGGCATATCAGTCGGCCGCAGTGGGAGGCGTCCGCCCGCAGGACAGCGCTTCGCACCTCTTCCGGGCCGGTGAGCGTCACCCGTCGGGTCTCCTTCCCGCCGGTGAGGGCGTTTTCCATCCGCAGGCGGATCGTCACCTGCGCCAGAGGCAGCCGGACCGGCCCATGGGCCGCCAGCCGCCAGCCGGCCTCTCCGCCCCGCTCCACACCGGTGGGCTCGGCCTGCAGCTCCAGGCGGCACCGCAGCATGGCAGGCAGGCTCAGCAGCATCCCCAGCACAGGCAGGGTCAGGGCAAGCGCCAGCAGGAAACAGGCCAGATATCCGATATCGAAAAGGTGGAACAGCAAAGCTGCGGCCAGGAGGAGCGCATAGGCCCCGCGGCGGCGGGCCACGGCGGCTACCGGAGCCTGGGGGGATGGACCATGTGCAGCACCTCTCCCAGGGGGTCCTGCTGCGTTCCATCGCACCCCGGCGTGAGAACCAGGCGGTGGGCCACGGTATCCCGAAAGATGTCGGCCACATCCTCGGGGATCACATAATCCCGACCCCGCACAAAGGCCGCGGCCCGGCTGACCGCCGCCACCGCCAGGGTGGCCCTGGGGCTGGCCCCCTGAACAATCAGGGGATGGCTGCGAGTGGCCGCCGACAGCCGAACCATATAATCCAGAATCTCGTCGGCGATGTGGACCTGATCTACTTGGGCGCGCATCCGTTCCAGCCCCTCCCGGTCCACCACCTGCCGCACCCCGTTCAGGGGTGCGCCGCCGCGCCGGCGGCGGAGGAGTTCCAGTTCATCCTCCGGACGGGGATACCCGATGGACAGCCGCAGCGTAAAGCGGTCCAGCTGGGAATCGGGCAGAAGCTGGGTACCAGAGGCCCCCGTCGGATTCTGGGTGGCAATGACCAGGAAGGGCTGGGGCACCGGATGGGATATCCCGTCCACCGTGACCTGCCCCTCCTCCATGGCCTCCAGCAGCGCAGACTGGGTGCGGCTGGTGGCCCGGTTGAGCTCATCGGCCAGGAAGAGATTGCATAACACCGCCCCGGGCTGGTACTCCATTCGTCCAGCCGCCTTGTTGTAGAGAGAAAAGCCGGTGATGTCGGAGGGCATCACGTCGGGCGTGAACTGGACGCGGTGACACGCAAGCCCCAGTGCCCTGGAAAAGGCCAGCGCCATGGTGGTCTTGCCCACACCCGGGATGTCCTCCAGTAGGATGTGACCCCGGGCCAAGACGGCCAGCAGCGCCTTCACCAGGATGTCGTCCTTCCCCACCACCGCTTTCTTCACCTCGGCCACCACTTCGGCGGCCAGTCTGATATCACTCATGAAAGCTCCTTTGTCCGTTCTCCGGCGGTACTCCCGCCCTCTTACTTATGATCCCGATTATACCATGGCCCCTCCCGGAGGACAAGCCGCCCCCGACTGGCTGTCATAGAAAAGAAAGAGAGCGCCAAGGCGCTCTCTTTCTCTTGGGGAAGGACTGACGACCGGATGAAAAAACTGGCCGCGGTCCGACCGCATGTTTCAAGCAAGTTTTAATCGTTCATCAGTCCGGCCTTCTCCAGCAGATAGAACAGAAGGCTGATGATCACGGCGGTGACGGCCGCCAGCGTCATGCCGGTGATGGATACCGCGCCAAAGGTGAGGGTGAGACCGGAGAGGCCCGCCACAAAGACCACAGAGGTGAGGATCAGGTTCCGGTTCTTGCCATAGTCCACCTTCTTGTCCACCAAGATCCGCAGGCCGGAGGTGCCGATCATGCCGTAGAGGAGGAATGTGATACCGCCGATCACGTCACCGGGAATGGTGGCGATGAACGCAGAGAGGGGCCCGATAAAGGCCATGAGGATGGAGATAACGGCGGCTCCGGCGATGACCTGGACCGAATAGACCCCGGTAACGGCCATGACGCCGATGTTCTCGCCGTAGGTGGTGGTGGGCACAGAGCCGAAAAGCCCGGAGAACGCGGTGGACAGGTTGTCCCCCAGCAGTGAGCGGTGGAGGCCCGGCTCCTTCAGCAGGTCCCGGCCCACGATCTTGCTGGTGACCACCTGATGTCCGATGTGCTCGGCGGTGATGACCAGAATGACCGGGCAGATAGTGAGAATGGCGTTGAGGTCAAATTTTGCGATGTGGAAGTCGGGGATGGTGAAGAGGGACACGTTTTGGAGGGGGGAGAAGTCCACCACGCCCGCCGCCACGGCGGTGAGGTAGCCGCAGATCATGGCGATGAGCAGGGGAATGACGGAGAGGAAGCCCCGAAAGAGGACGGAGCCAAACACGGCTACCCCCAGGGTGACGGCAAAGACCAGAATGTCCCCCGTCTCCATGGTGGGACTGAGCATCAGCCCGCCCTCCGGATTCACGGCCATGAGGTCCGCGCCGATGGCGCCGCCCTTTACGGTGTTGGCGGCCAGCTCCAGACCGATGAGGGCCACCACCGGCCCCATGGCCGCGGGCGGCAGAACGATGTCGATCCAGTCGGTGCCGAACTTCCACACCACCAGGGCCAGCAGGCAGCCCAGCAGCCCCGTGACCACAAAGCCGCCCTGGGCGTATTCAAAGCCCAGCTCCGCGATGACGATGCCCGCGGGCGCTAAAAAAGCAAAGCTGGAGCCGAGATAGGCCGGAGCTTTGCCCTTGGTGAGGAAAATGAACAGCAAGGTACCGATGCCGTTCATGAAGAGGACGATGCCGGAGTGGATGCCGAACAGGATGGGGACCAGCACCGACGCGCCGAACATGGCGAAAACATGCTGGATGCTCAGGGGAACAAGCTGTGCCGGAGGGACCTTTTCATCTACCTGAATGATGCGCTTTTTGTCCATGGGATACCTCTCCTCTCAAAATACTTTTCGTGAAAGTATACCACTTTTTTCAGGGCGCGGTCCACTGTTTTTGTTTTATTTTTGGCTTTTTGTCAAATACTACGGAAACGGCTGGAAACTCTGTTTCAATTCCTACTTTGCGGCGATTGACAAAATACGCCGGATTTTTATAAGATAAATTTGATTTTTTCAGAAAGCGGGTGTTTTCCCTTGAAAAAGCCTTTTGTCACCTTGGAGCAGCTCAGGGCCATCACGGCCCGGTATCCCACTCCCTTCCACCTCTACGACGAGAAAGGCATCCGGGAAAACGCACGAAAACTGAAGGCCGCTTTTGCCTGGAATCCAGGTTACCGGGAGTATTTTGCCGTCAAGGCCACCCCCACTCCCGCCATTTTGAAGCTCCTGCGGGAAGAGGGCTGTGGTGCGGACTGCTCCTCCCTCACAGAGCTCATGCTGGCCGACCGCTGCGGCTTTTCGGGGGCGGATATCATGTTCTCCTCCAATGATACGCCCCCGGAGGAGTTTCAGTTGGCCGCCCGCCTGGGGGCCACCATCAACCTGGACGACTTCACCCACATCGATTTCTTGAAAGGCACCATTGGAGCCATCCCCGAAACCATCTCCTGCCGCTACAACCCCGGCGGCACCTTCTCCATCGGGGCAAGTGAGGAGGGCTTCCAGGTCATGGACACCCCCGGAGATGCCAAATACGGCTTTACCCGTGCGCAGCTCACCGAGGGCTTCCGCAAGCTGAGGGCTTTGGGCGCCAAGCATTTCGGCCTCCACGCCTTTTTGGCCTCCAACACCCTCTCCAACGCCTATTATCCCACACTGGCGGGTATCCTCTTCCAGACGGCGGTAGAGCTTCGGGAGGAGACAGGCTGCGACATCCGGTTCATCAATCTCTCCGGCGGCGTAGGTATCCCCTACCGTCCGGAGCAGCGAGAAAACGACATCGCCGCCATCGGTGAGGGTGTGCGCCGGAAATACGAGGAGATCCTGGTCCCTGCCGGCATGGGTGATGTGGCCATCTTTACCGAGCTGGGCCGATTTATGCTGGGACCCTACGGCTGTCTGGTGACAAAGGCCACTCACTTCAAACACACTTATAAAGAGTACGTGGGGGTCGACGCCTGCGCAGCCAATCTGATGCGTCCCGCCATGTACGGGGCCTACCATCATATCACGGTGGTGGGAAAAGAGGATGCCCCCTGCGACCACAAGTATGATGTCACCGGCTCCCTGTGCGAAAACAACGACAAATTTGCCGTGGACCGGATGCTGCCGGAGATTCAATCCGGTGATCTGCTGGTGATCCACGACACCGGCGCCCATGGCTTCTCTATGGGTTACAACTACAATGGCAAACTCCGCTCTGCGGAGGTGCTACTCCGCGAGGACGGAAGCACCCGGCTGATTCGCCGGGCCGAAACCCCGGAGGACTATTTCTCCACCATGATCTTTGACTGAGCCGGGGTGACACCCCGGACATGGAAAGAAGGCCCGCTGCAAAATGCAGATGCATTTTGCAGCGGGCCTTCTTTGTTACTCTGCCGCAGCGGAGCGTATCACACACCGATGAGCGGCATGACCACGCCGCCCAGCAGGCCCACGATCAGGCAGGCGATGACCAGCTCCAGCAGCGCCCACTTGATGACGCCGCCCAGCAGCTTGCTGTCCTGTCCCACCAGGCCGACGGCCGCCGCCGCGGTGGCGATACACTGGGGAGAGAGAATCTTACCAATGCCCGCACCGGTGGAGTTGGCCGCTGCCAGCCAGAACTCGGAAGTGCCGATCTGCTGGGCCGCAGAGGTCTGGAGGGCCCCCAGCAGCACCTCCGTACTGGTGCCGCTGCCTGTGATGAACGCGCCCAGGGCCGCGATGATCGGCGCCACGAAAGGATAAAACTTGCCCGTAATGGATACGAAGAAGGTAGCCATATCGTTGATCATGCCGCAGTAAGTCATTATCTTGGCCACAGCCAGCACGGACATGATGGTGATGATGGTTTTGGACATCTGTTTGACGGTGGCCGCCAGGGTCTCCGCCATGACCTTGGCGCTGGCCTTCTGGACAATGCCCCCGATGATGGCCGCCACAAAGATCCAGATGCCCGGGGTATTGATCCAGCTGAAGGACGCATTGCCCGCATTGACCGAGGTGCTGATCTTCACCGAGGTGGAGAAGTGGGCCAGGACGCTGTTCACAGGGGGAACCAGCTTGGAGGTGATCAGCAGCAGGACAAAGATGAGGATAAAGGGCAGCCAGGATATGATGGCTGTTTTGCCGTCGAGAGGCTTGCCTGCGGTGGGCTGGCCGGAGCGCATATCGTACTCGGCCGGGATCTCCCTCCCCTTCCGGGCCCGGGCCATCAGGATGGTACAGCCTAAGCTGACCACGCAGCCCACGATAACGGCCAGCTCAGGTCCTGTAAACTTGGCCACGATCAACTGCGGAATGACAAAAGTGACACCGGAGACCAGCGTGATGCCGACCATACCCTTGAGCGCCTTGACGCTGCCGCCCCCCACAATGACCATGAGGAAAGGCACCAGGATCATAAAGGGGATCATCTGCACCACGGTGGTGAAGGCCAGGGGCAGCGGGTCCAGCCCGGTCACATTGGCCAGCGTTACGGTGGGAATGCCCACAGAGCCGAAGGCCGTGGGGAAGGCGTTGGCCAGCATACACACAAGGCAGGCAGTAATGGGGTTCATCCCCATACCGGCCAGCATGCTGGCCGGTATGGCAATTGCGGTGCCGAAGCCGGCCATGCCCTCCATAAAGCCCCCAAAGCACCACCCGATGAGGAGCACCAGCACCCGCTTGTCGGCGGAAACACCGGTAAGCATCTGCTTGATGACATCCATGGCCCCTGTCTTCAGGGACAGGTTATATGTAAAGATGGCCGCGATGATGACCAGGATGATGGGCCACAGCGCGGAGGCAAATCCCTCCAGTGCAGAGGTCCCGCAGTCCACCACAGGCATTTTCCAGATGAACAGGGACTCCACGATGGTGATGATCAGCGCTCCCACGCAGGCCTTGTGCCCGGCCATCTTGAGTCCGGTCAGCGCCACAATGAGCCAAATGATGGGCAAAAGCGCCAAGGCACCCTTTCCTATGATTTCTCCCACAAGATGTCACTCCTCTCGGTTATATTGGTGCTACCAATTTATCGGCAATTTCGTTTCTTTGCTGGTCGCCTTGTGATGCCTCATATTGGTTCCACCAATTCTCGCCTTTATTTTAGACCTTCCTGTAGATATTGTCCAGTGCATTTTGGCGGCAAAATCCATTTTCCTACAATTCGCTGAAAATTGGTCCTACAAATTGTGCGGAATGGAGAAATGAAGAAAAACCACACAAAAATGCTTGCATCTTCTCCCAGATGTGATAAACTAATAGTCAGAAAATAGGTAGTACCAATTTAGAAATATGGTTACAGCAAGTGAAACGCTTCATTTGGAGGGATGATTATGCGCATTCCCTACGGCACCACCGGCCTGGAACTGGACCGGGACCTGACCGGGGCCGAAGTCTTGGAATCCGCCATTGGGACTCTGAAGGCAGAAGGCAGCGAGGACGACATCGTATGTAAGGCCATGGCTGCGCCCATGGGTTCTCCCCGCCTGGCTGAGTTGGCAAAAGGCAAGAAAACCGCGACCATTATCGTCAGCGATCACACCCGTCCGGTGCCCAGCAAGCACATTCTCCCCTTTATGCTGGCCGAGTTGCGGGAAGGCAACCCCGACATCGACGTCACCCTGCTCATCGCCACCGGCTTCCACCGCCCCACCACCCATGAAGAGCTGGTGAATAAGGTGGGTGAAAAGATCGCCAACGAAGAGAAGTTCGTCTGTCATGACAGCCGAAATCCCGAGGCGAACGTAGACATCGGCGTGCTCCCCTCCGGCGCCCGGCTGGTCATCGATAAAGTGGCCGCCGAGACCGATCTGCTGGTCTCCGAGGGCTTTATCGAGCCCCATTTCTTCGCCGGCTTCTCCGGCGGGCGGAAGAGCATCCTCCCCGGCGTCTGCGATCAGGTCACTGTGCTGGGCAATCACTGCTCCAAGTTCATCGACTCCCCCTACGCCCGTACCGGCATTCTGGAGGGCAATCCTCTCCATAACGACATGGTAGCCGCCGCCAAGCTTGCCAAGCTGCAATACATCGTCAATGTGGTCATCGACGAGGAGAAAAAGGTGGCCGCCGCCTTTGCCGGGGATCCCTTCCAGGCCCATGAGACCGGCTGTGCCTTCCTCAAGGGTTATTGCCGCGTAAAGCCCCAGCGGAAGGGCGATATCGTCATCACCTCCAACGGCGGTGCGCCGCTGGACCAGAATATGTACCAGTCCGTCAAGGGCCTGAGCGCCGCGGAGGCCGCGGCGGCGCCCGGTGCCGTGCTCATCATCTCCTCCCGCTGCAACGACGGCACCGGAGGCGAGAGTTTCTACCACGCTCTCCACGACTGCGACACCCTGGAAAACCTGATGAAACGCATCCTGGCCACTCCCATGGACAAAACCGACCCCGATCAGTGGGAGTATCAGATCCTCTGCCGGATGATGCTCAAGCACCGCATCATCTTTGTCTCCGATCCCTCCATGCAGAAGACCGTGGAGGAAATGAAGCTGGAGTATGCTCCCGATCTCAACACCGCCTTGGACCGGGCCTACGCGGACAAGGGCCGCGACGCCCATCTGGTGGTCATCCCCAACGGCATCTCCGTGATCGTAGAGCCGTAACAAAAGCGAAGCAGAAAAATCTGTCCAATATTGATAGGAGGTACCCATTATGGCTCAGTACAATCAAGTCACACCGGAAATCGTTGAAAAGTTACAGGCAATCGCTCCCGGCCGCGTCTACACCGGCGCCGACGTAAATGAGGACTACTCCCGCGACGAGATGCCCATCTATGGCACACGGATGCCCGACGTGGCCATTGACGCCATGAGCACGGAGGAGATCTCCGCCATCATGAAGATCTGTAACGAAAACCACATCCCGGTCACCTGTCGCGGTGCGGGCACCGGACTGGCCGGCGCCTGCACCCCCATCGCCGGCGGCGTGGTCATCTGCACCATGAAGATGAAGAAGATCCTCTCCTATGACACCGACAACTTCACTGTCACCGTGCAACCCGGCGTGCTGCTCAACGATCTGGCCGAGGACGCCTTGAAGCAGGGGCTGCTGTATCCCCCCGATCCCGGTGAAAAGTTTGCCACGCTGGGCGGCAACGTCTCCACCAACGCCGGCGGCATGCGGGCCGTCAAGTACGGCGCCACCCGCGATTATGTCCGCTCCATGACTGTGGTGCTTCCCTCCGGCGAGGTGGTGAAATTCGGCTCCTCCGTATCCAAGACCTCCTCCGGTTATTCCCTGCTGAATCTGATGATCGGTTCCGAGGGCACGCTGGGCATCATCACCGAGCTCACGCTGAAGCTCATCCCCGCCCCCAAGGTCACCGTCAGCCTGATCGTCCCCTATGAGAGCCTGCCCGACGCCATCGCCACCGTGCCCCAGTTCAAGAAGGCTCATATGAATCCCCAGGCGCTGGAGTTCTTTGAGCGCGAGATTCTGATCTCCTCCGAGGAGTATCTGGGCAAGGCCGTGTTCCCCCGCAACGTGGGCGGCACCGATGTTGGCGCCTACCTGCTGGTCACCTTCGACGGCGAGACCCAGGAGGAGATCGACGCCATCGTGGAGAAGGCCGCCGAGCTGGTGCTGGACGCCGGCGCTCTGGACGTGCTGGTGGCGGATACCCCCGCTAAAATGAAGGACGCCTGGGCCGCCCGCTCCTCCTTCCTGGAGGGGATCGAGGAGCAGACCAAGCTGCTCGACGAGTGCGACGTGGTGGTGCCCACCAGCCGTATCGCCGACTTTGTGGGCTATGTCAAGAGCATCGAGCCTGAATTCGGCTTCGCCGTGAAGAGCTTTGGCCACGCCGGCGACGGCAACCTGCACATCTATACCTGCGCCAACGATATGGAGCTGGATGAGTTCAAGAAGCAGGTCGATACCTTCATGACTAAGATCTATGACAAGGCCACCGAGATGGGCGGTCTGGTCTCTGGTGAGCACGGCATCGGCATGGGCAAGATCGAATATTTGGCCCGCAGCGTGGGCGAGACCAATATGAAGCTGATGGAGGACATCAAGAAGGTCTTTGACCCCAACCTGATCCTCAATCCCGGCAAGGTCTGCTACAAGCTGTAACCATTTTACATCCCATCGCAGGCAGTGAGAAGCGCCGGGGAAGTTCCCCGGCGCTTCAGCGTGTCGAGAAACCTCGACACGCTTCAAAAAAGTGCAAGCACTTTTTTGAACTCTTGCAGGCCGCTGCGCCGCACTCGCTGCGCCGCACTCGCTGCGCTCGCACGCTTGCGGCCTGAGAAGTAATTTTTGCGAGGCTCAGGTCCCCGCAAAAATCGGATTTCAATTTCTTTTGCCGCCGCGAGCGGCAAAACTCTGCCGAGGCCTTTTGTCCCCTGCATGGTAATTTGACTTCCTTGCAGGGTGCTTCACTTTTTCGACAGCCCGAAGCGCCGGGGGAATTCCCCCGGCGCTTCTCTTGTTCTATTATGTTTGATTCAGCTCCGTACCGCGTCCGCAATGCCTGCAAGCATGCTGCAGGTCTCCGCACGGGAGGCGCTGTCCAGAGGGGCAAAACTGCCGTCTGGCCTGCCGTTGATGACGCCGGTGCGGCGCATGTATTCCACCGCCTCGGCCGCATAGGAGGAGATCTCGTTCACATCCAGGAACTGGCCCGCCGTGCCGCCCTTATTCAGGCTGACGCCCCGAGCGTTGAGGAAACGATAGAGCATCACCGCCATATCCTGGCGGGAGATGGGTGCGTCGGGGGCAAAGGTGGTCTCGGACGTGCCTGTGGTGATACCGTTCTCTACCGCCCAAGCCACCGCAGAAGCGTACCAGGCATCCTGCGCCACATCCTGGAATCCGGTGCTTCCCTGCCCTGTGGCATCGCCGCTGAGGCGGGAGAGCATGACCACAAATTCCGCCCTGGTCACGCTCTTTTCCGGCTCAAAAGCTCCATTGTCAGTGCCGTTGACCACCTGCAGGGCCACCAGCTTCTGGATAGCGGAGTACCCCCAATAAGTCTCGGGCACGTCGGAAAAGCGCACGGGCTCCTGCGGCTCCGTATCCGGCTGGGCGGGTTCGGTGTCGGGCGTAGTGTCAGGCTGATCAGGCTGTGTGGGTTTGGTATCGTCGTCATCGTCATCCTTGTCGCTGCTTCCGGAATCCTTCGTGAAGGTGACGGCGATGGGGTCGGAGTAAACGGTGTAGGTCTCCCCGGTGGCGGGCAGGGTATCCGTGGCACTGAGGACAATGACGGCAACACCCGCCTGCTCGGCCCAGAAGCGTCCCTGCTCGTCCTGCCGGACCTTCACGCCGGAGAGCTGGCGGAATCCCACCTGCTGGGCGGGCGTGCTCCCGCTGCGGCGCACCTCGTCGGCGGCAATGGCCACGGCGTTGGCCTCGCCGGTCTTGGCGGTTACGGAAGCACTCTCCACAGTCAGACCGGAGAGATAATCTGTGGCGTAGTCCACCCGGTTGGAGGTGATGCCGTGATAACCGTCGTAGAACTCCTGCTCGAAATCACTCTGTCCGTCCACCGTCCAGGGGTGGACATAGATGCCGCGGTGGCGGGCGGCCTGGACCAGCTCGGGGGTCTGGACGCCGTAGCCATAGTAGCAGTTATAGAAAGCGTTGAGAGGATCGATCCGCGCGCTGAGGCTCTGAAGATTCTCCGCCAATCCGGCGTCTCCGAAGAGGGTGCAGGGGTTGAGCTCTCCTTCGGAGATCTCGGGCATCAACTCCCGCATCAGTGCGATCTGCTCGTCGGAGAAGGAGATGAACACTACCCGGTCCTCCATGCCGCAGTCCCTGACTGCCTTGACCAGGGGTTCGATCATGGCGGGATCGGTGCTCTTGAGCTCGATGACGTGGATGACATCGTCGTCCGGATCGGCCGCATCCGCCGCGGCGAAGAGCTCCTCCAGGGTGGGCATCTTATCGCCCTTCTGGGCGGTATCGACCGTAAAGGTCAGGGCCTGGAGTTCCGCCTTGGTGGACTCGGACACCACCAGGTTTTCATTCATCAGGCGGCCGGTGTCGTCGTCGTGGTTGACCATGATGTAGCCGTCGCTGGAGAGGTAGACGTCGCACTCGATGGCGTCCGCGCCCGCCTCCACGGCCAGCTTGGCGGCCCGCTCGGAGTTTTCAGGGGCGGCCTCGTGGAAGCCGCGGTGGGCCACGATATAGGTGGGCCGGGTGAGGACCCGTTCGCCGTTGCTGTAGGCCTCAATGGCGTCTAGGGCGGCGGTCCAGTCGTCGGTCACAATACCGTCTGCGCCGGAGAGAATGATCTGGTCCAGCTCCTCCCCGGCAGTCTGGACCCAGACGGTCACGGCGCGGGCCTGGATATAGCTCACAGTCTCCCGGGTGGCGGCGGAGGCGGGGATGAGGGCGATGCGCGCACCGCTGCGGTTGGTGTCGAACACCACGTCGATGGTCTTCTCCGGCATATCCCCGGTGAAGTCCAGCACCCCGCGGATACCGGGCGCACCGGCGCAGGCGATTTTCAGCACTTCGCTGTCCGTGGAGAATACATTTACGTCCACCAGGCCATTCTCTGCCATATACCGGGCGAAGGCGGCCGCCGTCTCCTCGTCCTCAATGCGGAAGCCGGCCAGGGCCTTTTTCTCCAGACGGGCCATGTAGTCCTTCAGGCTCACGCGTGTGCCGTCGTCTTCCACGGTGAGGTCCCCGGCCACCGCCTGTACCAGGGTGGCGGGACGGCGCTCTCCGGCGGCCACCGCCGCTGCGCTCTCACCGCTGTTTTCAGCCACCACGGTGGGGGCCATCACCAGGTCGGTCACGGGCTCATAGATATCGGTATCATAGCCGCTCAGGGTCACGGCCTGCGCGAATTCTACGGCCACAGGCATGGAGTAGACCGTGTAGGTCTCCCCGGTGGCGGGCAGGGTATCCGTGGCACTGAGGACAATGACGGCAACACCCGCCTGCTCGGCCCAGAAGCGTCCCTGCTCGTCCTGCCGGACCTTCACGCCGGAGAGCTGGCGGAATCCCACCTGCTGGGCGGGTGTGCTCCCGATGCGGCGCACCTCGTCGGCGGCAATGGCCACGGCGTTGGCCTCGCCGGTCTTGGCGGTTACGGAAGCACTCTCCACGGTCAGGCCGGAGAGATAGTCCGTGGCGTAGTCCACCCGGTCGGAGGTGATGCCGTGGTAGCCGTCCCCAAACTCCTGCTCAAAAGTGCTCTGGTCATTCGCCGTCCAGGGGTGGACATAGATGCCGCGGTGGCGGGCGGCCTGGACCAGTTCCTCCGTCTGCGCGCCGTAATTGCAGTTATAGAAGGCATTGAGGGGATCCAGCCGGTCGCTCAGGCCCTTTATATTGGTGGCCAGATCGTTGCCGGAGTTGGTACAGCTGTTGAGCTCGCCCACTGAGATCTCGGGCATTTTCTCCCGGATGCGTTTGATCTGCTCGTCGTGGAAGGAGATAAACACCACCCGATCCTCCATGCCGCAGTCTTTGATCACCTGGACCAGAGGATCGATGAGTTCGGGGGCCGAACTCTTGATCTCGATCACATGGATAATATCGTCGTCCGGATCGGCCGCATCCGCCGCAGCGAAGAGCTCCTCCAGGGTAGGCATCTTATCGCCCTCCTGGGCGGTACCGACCGTAAAGGTCAGGGCCTGGAGTTCCGCCTTGGTGGAACCGGACACACTCAAACTTTTATTCATCAGGCGGCCTGTGGTGTCGTCGTGGTTGATCATAACATAGCCGTCACTGGAAAGGTAGACGTCGCACTCGATGGCGTCCGCGCCCGCCTCCACGGCCAGCTTGGCGGCCCGCTCGGAGTTTTCAGGGGCAGTCTGGTGGAAGCCGCGGTGGGCCACAATGACGGTGGGCCGGGTAAGGACCTGCTCACCGCTGCTGTAGGCCTCAATGGCGTCCAGGGCGGCGGTCCAGTCGTCGGTCACAATGCCGTCCGCACCGGCCAGGATGGCGGTGTCCATCTCGTCCCCGGCGGCCTGGACCCAGACGGTCACGGCGCGGGCCTGGATATAGCTCACAGTCTCCCGGGTGGCGGCGGAGGCGGGGATGAGGGCGATGCGCGCACCGCTGCGGTTGGTGTCGAACACCACGTCGATGGTCTTCTCCGGCATATCCCCGGTGAAGTCCAGTACCCCGCGGATGCCTGGCGCACCGGCGCAGGCGGTTTTCAGCACTTTGCTGTCTGTGGAGAACACCGTCACATCCACCAGGCTGTTCTCCGATGCATACTGGGCAAAGGCGGCGGCCGTCTCCTCGTCCTCGATGCGGAAGCCGGCCAGGGCCTTTTTCTCCAGGCGGGTCATATACTCGGACAGAGCGATGCGCGCACCGTCGTCTTCCACAGTGAGGTCCCCGGCCACCTCCCGCACCAGGGTGGCGGGACGGCGCTCCCCGGCGGCCACCGCCGCTGCGCTCTCACCGCTGTTTTCAGCCACCACGGTGGGGGCCATCACCAGGTCGGTCACGGGCTCGTAAACATCGGTATCATACCCATTCTCCGCCAGGGGCTTTTCCATGGGCAGATCCGGGAGGTCGGAGGTCACCCGCAGGCTCTTGACCTCCGCGTTCAGGCGGTCGTAGGTGAACGCGATCTTACCGTCGGCCCCGGCGGCAGGGACGCGTTCGGATTTGATCATAAACTCCTCGTTGATATACTCATAGATCACGCCGTCCTTATAGAGGATGGTGAGCTTATAGGTCTTGTCCGGGGAGATCGCCTCGCCGTAGGAGGCGGTATGGGTCACATTCCAGCCATTCGCCATGTTGGCGCACTCCACGCCGTTGCTTGCGGTGGCGTTCTGCCGGACCGCCATCTGCCAGAAGGTGTATTGATAGTCGTCCTCGGATGGTTTGAGGCCGTAGGAGACAGCCATCCACCGGCTATTGTTGACGGCGCTCTTGAGCTGCACCTCGGCCTCGATGCAGAAGTCCCGGCCGAAGTTCCACACCGGGAAGACCACATTTTCATAAGTGTTGCCCACAGTGCCGCTGACCTCCAGCGCGCCGCCGGAGATGCGGGCGTAGTCGCTCCCCGCCATACACAGCGTGCAGTAATTGAGCAGGTCGGCGTCGTCAAAGTCATAGTTCACTTCGCTGTTGATATAGAGGGGCAGGGAGGCGCTCTTCTCCCCCTGGTCCAGGGTGAGCATCCAGCAGCCCTCCTCCTCTTCCCACCGTACGGAGGGCGTGACCGTCTCGTCTTCCAGCAGGGCGGAGACCTGTTGGGCAATGGCGTGGGCGGTGACGGCCTCCGCACTGTCAAACTGGAAGGTGCCCTGCATCACCCGGATGAAATAGGGCTTCAGGGCGTCAAAGTCGGTGGGCGCGCTCCGGCGGACGGTGACTTGCAGCGTTACCGTGGCCTCATCGTCCTTGAGGGACAGCTTGGCGGTAAAGCCGCCGCTCTCCCTACCGGAGACAACGATGGCTCCCCCTTGGGTCAGGAAGTAGGAGCCCGCCAGGACGCGCTTCAGCTCGTCCTCCACCGCGGCGCGGACATCCCACTCCGTGGCGCTGCTGGCCACCGTGATCTCCATAGCCTCCGCCGCCAGATCCCTGACGGCCTCCACTGGCGTTACGGTCTCCAGCTCCACCGGGATGCCGGTGCTGTCCACGCTCAGCTTCAGAGAGAGGGTTCCCAACGTCCCGCTCTGGACAGGCAGCAGCGCCACGCCGTCGGTAAAGTCCAGGCTGACTTCGGTTGTGCCGGACTCCTTCAGGGCGATCCCCTTTACTTTGAGGTCGGGCAGCCCACTCTCGCCCAGGAACCGGCTGTGGTCCCGCAGGGCATTGGCCCGCAGCTCCCCGGCGCTCAGGGCCCGGTTATAGACCCGTACGCTGTAATACTTGGCTTCCGTCTGGTAGGCCGGGCCGGGCTTCCCGCTGTTGTCGGCCAGCCGTCCCCCCAGGATGACCTGCTCGGCCGCAGCAGGATTGGCGGCGTTCACATGGCCCTTGGCCGTGCCGTCCAGATACCAGGTTGCGGTCCCGGCGGCCTTGTCGAACACCACCGCGCTGGGGGCACCCAGGGCGCTCTCAAAGGATACCTTCAGCCGGGCATTTGCCCCCTGCTTGAGCTCCATGGTGGAGCCCGGGGTCCGGGTGAAGATGCTCCAACTGTCTGCGGTCTCATCCACAGTCAGCAGAGGGGAATAAGCGCGCTCGTTGCCGCTGTAGCCCTCGCTGTCCACAAAATACTCCACCGTGTAGGCGTCGCCGTTGACCGCCTCCGCCACGCACGCGGGGAGGTAGACCTTGCTGTTGTCCAGCACCAAGCCGTTGCCCTCAAAGTAGTTGGCGCCCTCACCCGTCACCTTGTCCACCTCGGGGCGGTTGATATAGACGATATCGTTGTTCTCATAGACAGGGTCCCGGCTCCCGGCCAGGTTCGTCCAGGTGCCCGCCTCCGCGTCGGTGCCCTCCAGGCCGTCCAGACGGAGGACCAGCCCATCTTCCACATATGCGTCGGGAATAGGCTCCATATACCCACTCAGGCGCACGGTTTTTGTCCCGTCGATCGATGCATCGCCCAAGTCGATGCGAATGCGCCCCTCCACACCCTGGATCAGGGCGCCCTCCACTGCGGCGGACGCCGCCGCTGAGGCCCGGACCGGAACGGCCGACACCAGGATCGCACCGGCACACAGGAGGGAAAGCGCACGGTTTCGTGCATTTCTCATCTGTTCTGCTCCTTTCATCTCTCCTAACAGAATCGGCTTCCGGCTTCTGGCCCTCCGCCGTATGGGCAGACGCCGTCCCGGCCTGCCGCAGATGTATTATAGGGTCCGGTGTGTAAAATCCGCTATCGGGCCGCCGTAAATCCACCGGCAGTTTCCACTCTGCAAATTTTTTGTATTCCCTCTGTCCGGACATTTACCTGCGCTTTTCCATTGTCCCAACCTCTCCTGCACCGCTCTTTACCCAGTCCCCTCTCCCCCTTTGCACAAGCAGTTATCCGTATTTTTTTCGCGGACCGTGCAAGAAGTTTCCCCCGTTCACCCTGAATCTCTGCGTAAAAGTTTTGAGCGCCCCCTGTAAACCCCGCTTCGGGAAAACGATGCGCCGCAAGGCAGGGGCGCAGGAAACCCCTCCTTACAAAGCACAATGGGGAACCACCGGAATCGGCGGTTCCCCATTGCGCTTTTCTTCTGTCTCCAGCCCGAGCTCTGCGCCTTACAGTGGGGCGAAACTTTCCATGGACTGAGAACTCCATCGCCCCCGTCGCACGGAAGGCCCTCCCCGCCTTTCTCGCGCTTTTCCCCTGTTTTTTCTGAAAGCCTTCCCCCTTTTATTCATAGTCAACAGTCAGAGGAGGCGGGCGGAACGCCCGTCCGCTCCGCCCCTCTCCCCCTTTTGTGCCGGAAGTCCTCTTCGCACACCGGCCTATGTACTCCCGGATCAGAGCCAGTCGTCCACCACGTCCCGGGCCGAAGCCGGGCCCACGGTGTTGCGCAGCATCCGGTCCACCAGCGCGTCAATGCGGGAGATGCTTACCGTGATGTTGGGAATCACCGCTGTATCGCCGCCCTGCTCCGCCACTTTCACGCCGTAGCTCTCGCAGGCAAAGCGTCCGCCCACCTCCATCTCTCCGATCACCACATAGTAATCAAAACTGTGGAGCCTGCCGTCCTCTCCCACCGCTGTCCTCGTCTCAACAAACAGTTCTCTCATCCTTGTATCTCTCCTTCTCTTTTGCTTGGTCGTATCATTATACCTTAAATGTAACATTTTGGAAATTATAAAATATCGCACGATTCTCTTTTTTTCGATATTATTCATATAAATTCCCCCTTGTTTTTTGTATAAACACGTTCCTTTTCCAATATATTGTCGAAATATGCGGCATATTTTTGGAATTTTTTTAAACTTGTGTCAAATGGTTTTTCTCTGTTATCATGGGCATAAATCCAAACTTGGGAGGGGATCGGATGATCCATTCTCTTTTCCGCCGGCCCGCCCGGCTCCACGAGCTCTCTTTCTTTCTCATGACCCGCGGACTCTTTCTTACATATGCCCTGTTGTTGGCCGCCGTTGCGCTGCTGTTGGCCGGACAGGACCCCTGGCTCGCCGGATGGTACGCCCGCTACCTCCAGTCCATGGCCTGTGTGCTCTTCGGTGTGTCCCTCATCGGGCCCCTTCTGCTGGAGGACGTGCTGCGGCGGACCTTGTGACCCCTTGCATTCCGCCTGCACGGTGCTATAATGGTGCTACCGATAAAAAGGAGGCACCTATCGATGCATATTGTTCTGCTGGAATCCCTGGGGGTCCCCCAGGAGGTCCTTGCCGCCTGCGCACGCCCCCTGGTGGAGGCCGGACACACCTTTCATGCCTATGCCAGAGAGGACGATCCGCAGACACAGATCGCCCGTGCCGGAGACGCCGACGTCCTTATGATCGCCAACATGCCTCTGTGCGGCGAGGTCATCTCCGCCTGTCCCAACCTCAAATTCATTGACGTGGCCTTTACCGGGGTGGACCATGTGGACCTGGAGTCCGCCCGCGCCAAGGGCATCCGGGTCTCAAACGCTGCGGGCTATTCCACCCAGGCGGTGGCGGAGCTGGCCGTGTGTCTGATGCTCTCCCTGCTGCGCAACGTGCCCCAGGTGGACGAGCGATGCCGGAACGGGCGGGACAAGAGCGGTCTTGTAGGCACCGAACTGGGCGGCAAGACCGTAGGGCTCATCGGCGTGGGCGCCATCGGCTCCCGCACCGCCAATCTCTGCCGGGCGTTTGGCTGCAAGGTGTTGGGCTACAAGCGCCATATGCGCGGAGATGAGCCCTCCTTTGTGGAGTTTGTGCCCCTGGACGAGCTGCTTGCCCGGTCCGACATCGTCTCCCTTCACTGCCCATTGAACGACGACTCCCGAGGGCTGATTGACCGGGCGGCCATCGCGAAAATGAAGCGCGGAGCCTACCTTATCAATGTGGCGCGGGGACCCGTGGTGGACTCCCAGGCCCTGGCCGACGCCCTGAACAGCGGCTATCTCGCCGGAGCGGGGATCGACGTCTTTGAGGCCGAACCGCCCCTGTTCGCAGACCACCCGCTGCTCCACAGCAAAAACACCATCGTCACCCCCCATGTGGCCTTTGCCTCAGCGGAGTCCATGGAGGCCAGGTGCAGGATCGTGTTTGACAACATCCAGAAGTGGCTGGAGGGCACTCCAGTCAACGTGGTCCTTTGACCCCGCGCCGCCGCTTTTCTGCCGGAAGCCCGACGGACCGCAGGAAAAAACAGCGCTGCTGTCCCGGTGTCCGGACGGGACGCCCCTGTTCAAAAAAACCGAAAGCGGAGCGGACGGCCATCCGGCCGCCCGCTCCGCTTATTGCTTCAGATCATAGTAGAACATGTATTGCTGGAGGATGCCCAGTCCGCCCCGGTACCGCTCTCTGGGAAATCCGCCGGGATAGTGCCGGTCCAGGACCTGCCGGATGTGGGTGTCCACCGGGAAGAAATCCGTGCGGTGGAGGCCGAAGAGGCAGACGCAGTCTGCCACCTTCTTCCCCACACCATAGAGCCCCATCAGGGTCCGCTCAGCCTCCTCATCCCCTGCATCCGACAGTGTGCGCTCCAGCGCCTCCAGTCCCCCGCCCGCCAGCTCCCTGGAAAGCCATGTCAGGTATTTGGCCCGGTATCCCAGGCCCACGTCCCGGAAATCAGCCTCAGAGACGCCGGTCAGACCGTCCGGGCGCGGGAAAGCCCGGAACCCGCCCGTCGATTTTCCATACCGCTCCCGAAGGAGGGCCATGCTGCGGGTAATGCGGGTGATGTTGTTGTTCTGTGAGATAAGGAAGCTCACCAGCACCTCCCAAAAGTCCTGGCGGAGGATCCGGATGCCGCCTCCATGGGCCACTGCAGCGGTGAGATACCTATCCGCCGGGTCCACGGAGGCTTTCAGCGCCCCATAGTCGGTGTCCAGATCGAAATATCCGGCCCAGAAGGCGTCGAACTCCGCCATGTCACAGGAAAATGTCAGCTCTTCCCCCCGCTGGCAGGCCGTCACCAGCCGCTCTCCCGCGGGAATGGTCCAACTGCCTGCCGCCCCCCGCCCCCAGGTGAAGCACTGACCGGAGGCGGCGATCTGCGCCAGGTCCAGGTGGGGAATGGTGCACCGGATCAACTCAGCCCACCACCTGCAGTTCCTTTGGATAGGCGTTGAGGACCTCGCAGCCCTCCTCGGTGACCAACACCAGATCCTCGATACGCACCCCCAGCTTACCCGGCAGATAGATGCCCGGCTCGACTGAGAACACCATCCCGGGCCGGGTGAGCACACCGCAGGCGGCGGAGTTATCGGGGGGCTCATGGCAGTCCAGGCCGCAGCCGTGTCCCAGGCGGTGGGTGAAGTGGGGACCGTAGCCCGCCTCCTCAATGACACGCCGGGCCGCCCGGTCGATCTCCCGCATGGGCATGCCCGGCCGGATCACAGCCTCCGCCGCCAGGTTGGCGGCTTTCACAGTCTCATAGACCCGGCGCCCCTCCTCACTGGCAGAGCGGAAGAACACCGTGCGGGTCATATCGCACCAATAGCGCCCAATGGGGATGAAAATATCCAGCACCACCGAGTCTCCCTCCCGGAGGCGCGTGCCGTCCGGGCCATGGTGGGGGTCGGCGCCATTGGGGCCGAAGCAGACCAGTTGTCCCTCGCTGGAACGGTTGGCCCCCTTCTCCTGGAAGAGCCGCTCCACCAGATCGGCGATCTCCGTCTCACTGGCTCCGGCGTGGAGGGCGGCGATGGCCTGTCCCACCACCTGGTCATTGATCCGGGAGGCGCGGCGCATGGCGGCGATCTCTGCCTCGTCCTTGATCATCCGGGCCTCGTCCACCGGGGCGGACCCCAGCACCGGAGCCACGTCGGGCCGCGCCTCCAGCACGCGGATGAGAAATTTGCTGGGCCAGGATTTGTCGATCCCCAACCTGCCCGACGCCACCCCGGCCGCCAGCAGCGCGGCCGGGTCATCGCTGTCGGTATGGAGGAGGAGCTCCAAGTCCTCCTGGGGAGGAATGGCGAAGAGTTCATTTGCATAGAGCACACAGCGGCCGGAGGTGTGGATATACAGGGCCAGCATCCGCTCCATAGGCTCCACATGGATACCGGTGAGATAGTAGACCGACGAGGTGGAGGTGACGACGATCTGTTCCAAGCTCTGGGCCTCCATATTGGCGATAACCCGGCTGAGTCGGGTTTTGTTCATGGCGATCACTCCTTTCCCGCTATTATAATGCGGTTGGCGCCCGGCTGCAAGCCCAGGAACCCGAAAAATCATCCGTCTCGACCTCCCGATCCCCTGTTCCATCGGGCGCTGCCCGTGGTATAATAACAGTCCAAAGGAAAGGAGTGGAACTATGACTTTATTGGAAGCGATGGAGCGCCGCCATTCCGTGCGCAGCTATACGGACCAGCCGATCTGCGGCGAGGTTCTGGCATCCCTGGAGCGGGAGGTGCGCGCCTGCAACATAGAGGGCGGGCTGCATATCCAACTGGTCACCGGCGAACCGGAGGCTTTCCGCGGCGTGCTGGCCCACTACGGAAAATTCCGCAACGTCAAAAACTATCTGGCCCTGGTCGGGCCCGGTGGACCATCCCTGGAGGAGCGGGCGGGCTACTACGGGGAACGGCTGGTCCTGACCGCCGCCATGCTGGGGCTGGATTCCTGCTGGGTGGCGCTGACCTTCCGCAAGGGGAAGTGTCAATACGTCGCCCGCCCGGGCGAAAAGCTGGTCTGTGTCATTGCGCTGGGTTATGGAGAGGGCCACGGCGTCCCCCATAAGAGCAAACCGCTGGAGGCCCTGTGCCGGACGGAAGGCCCTATGCCCGATTGGTTCCGCCGGGGCATGGAGGCCGCCCTTCTGGCCCCCACGGCCACCAACCAGCAGAAGTTCCGCTTCACCCTCTCCGGCGACGCCGTCCGCGCGGAATCCACCGGCGGCTTTTATTCCAAGGTGGACCTGGGCATCGTCAAGTACCACTTCGAGGTCGGCGCGGGCCCCGCTGCCTTCCACTGGTCCTCTCCCGGCCGCTGACCTCCCCCTTCTCCGCCCCTCGGCGCTGGAAAACAGCATATTTTAAAGGCCTGTTTCCAAGCAAGCCTCGGCTGAGATGTAATCTGTAAAGGGTGGTTTTTGCCACCTAATACAGAAAGGCTGAATGCTCATTTGTGGTGAATGAAGCCCGGCGAAAAGGAGGAGATGGCGATAACGAGTAGCAGAACGGACAACGCTCGTCAAGGCTGAAATGAACGGGCTTACGCCCGGCCTTGACCAACGCCGCCCGTTTTGCTGGAGGGTAATCAAGAGGTGCGACAGCTTAAAGTGCTGCCGCACCTCTTATTGCCAATTCGGCAAATGGGAATCTATAGCGGTTTGATATAATAATACCGTGCGCCTGTATACGGATAATTAAATAGCTTGAATACCTGTTCATACCCATGCTTTACATAGAACTCTGGGGCTTGAAAATCAAATGTGTCCACAAATGCATATTTTGCGCCATGTAGTACGGCTTCTCTCTCTGCCGCTTCCAGAAGCTTGCTGCCAAATCCCTGCCCTCTCATTTCTTCGCTGACCCATAGGTATTCAATGCATAACCAATTACCAAATAGTTCACCAATCAAACCAGCCTTTTTTTCTCCATTCGGTTCTTCATAAAATACCCCGAGGGAGATGCTTTTTGACGCCTCTCTTTTTGAGCAATTATATCTTTTTATTTTGCTGTGAATTTCTTCCACATCCTGCTTATCGACGTTTTCTACAATTCTGAACTGCATCCATATTCTCCTCAAAACTTCGTGTTTGAACATCTGTCTGAATTATAACCTCTGTCATTCCCGGAAGACAATCATGTGTTTTGCTGTTCCCTATGTAAGGGCGCACTTACTCACCACCGCCCAAGGGCGGCGGTGGTACTGCCTGCCGGCAGTCGCGCGCTCTCCGAGGGGGACGAAAGGCAAGGACACACCCCACGCTCATCCGAGCGCAAGCGTGCCCCCTTTCGGCTTGCCATACCCCCTCTGAGCAGGTGGCAAAGATCTCCGAAAAGAAAAGGTTGCAATCGGCATAAAGAACCCTTGACAAATCTTCTCTTGTGTGCTTTTCTCTCTCCATGTCGATTCCCTGATGCAGAAAAACTGCGCTGCATCAGGGGATCTTTTCTGCCGCTCAATAACCGTTAAGCGGGATGGAGCCGTCGTCAGCAGCCTTTTCAATGGCCCGTATTACGGCATAATAGCCGTATGTATCGTTTACCCGGATATAGAACCGCTCTCCCACCTTTTTCCCCAGCAGCGCCCTGCCCACCGGGGACTCACGGCTGATGAGACCGTGAAGGGCGTCCTGCCGCATGGTGGTCACCACCTGGTAGGTCTCGGTGTCATCGTCGTCCTCCAGATAGACGGTCACCTTGTCATAGAGTCCCACGCCGTCCGAAGGGGCCTCCTCCGAGATCACCACCGCTGTTTTGATCATGTTCTCCAGGAAGCGGATGCGGCTTTCATTGCGGTTTTTCTCCTGCTTGGCCGCCTTGTACTCAAAGTTTTCACTCAAGTCTCCGAATCCCCGGGCCTCCTTCACCGCCTCCAGCAGCTTGGGCCGGAGCTGGATGCGGCGATAATCCAGCTCGTCCCTCATCATCTGGATATCCTTTTGCGTCAGTTCGTTGTGCATGGCAGATTCCCTCTTTAAAAACGATTGTTTTCACCGGTCTTCCGGAGCGGCTCCAGGGATCATCCCGTTCCCGGTCGGCGTCGCCGTATCCGCCCCGGGGGAGGTTCTCGCCCGCGGCAGGGCCGGTTGCTCACATGTTGCCATTATATCGGAACCGGGCGATATTTACAAGCGGCGTCGCCTATGGGCGCCATTCCCGACGATGTTCCGCCTTGCCAACTCCCTCCCTTGGGGCTATACTGTGGATGTCAGCTTGAGGCCGATGCGGCTTATCCGCTTTGTGAGGTGTTTTATGAAGCAAATACAATTGGAATATTTTATTGAAGTCGTTGAGCAGAATAATTTTACGAAGGCTGCGGAAAAGCTGTTTATCAGCCAGTCCGCGTTGAGCAAGTCCATTCAGTCCCTGGAAAAAGAATTGGACACCTCGCTTTTTACGCGTGATCCCCGGGAATTGAAGCTGACGGAAGAGGGGCGGCTCGTATATCATTACGCAAAGGACGTCCTCAACTATTGGCATGACCGTACCGCGGAATTATTTTCTTCACTCAATTATAAAAAAGGGACCCTGCGTTTCGGCCTTCCGCCTTCTGCGGGGAGCGTATATTTTTCAAGGGTCCTCTACCTGTATTCAAAAGAGTACGATCATGTCGATCTTCAGATTTTTGAAGAAAAATCGAAGAAGATTGAAGAAATGGTCTTGAATGATAAGCTGGATCTGGGGGTAGTGGTTGAGCCGTTCCACAACCCAAAACTGGAGTTGAAAACCGTATTTCGCTCGGAAGCCGTTTTGGCGGTGTCCAAAGACCACCGCTTTGCAGACAGAAAAGAAATCGACTTTGCCGCGCTGAAAGAGGAACCGATGCTGGCCGTATCGAAAGATTATATGTACTATGACCAGGTCATCCTGTACTGTCAAAAGGCTGGTTTTACGCCGAACATCGTTTTCCACAGTTCTCAGTGGGATATCCTGTTGGAAATGGCGGCGGAAAACCAGGGGGTCACCATTATTGGAAAGCCGCTTGTGGAAAAGATGTACAGCGAGCGGTTAAACTGTATCCATCTAAAGAATCCGGAGTTCCCCTGGGGGTTGGGGGTGATTTATAAAAAGGGGAGGCCATTGACCGTCCCTATGAAGTGTTTCTTGGCGCTTTGCGGAGAAGATCTATAATTTTGCGGGTGGTGCGGCGCAGGCCGCCCAGCCGTTTTCAACAGGTTTATTTCACCGGGCTGAAATTCAGCCCGGTTTTTTATTTGTCCGGTAATCCCTGCGCTCTGCCGCTAGGGAGACATCGCTATGAATTCGATTCATACGGCGATGAAAAAGATGTATTTATCAAATCATTTCCGTTCCACTATAATGAAGCCACAAAGTCAGCCGCCCTTATAAACGGCAGGCCTAACTCCAAAGATGAGAGTCTAAGCAGGGAAGGAGATTTCAGATGAATCGATATCAGGAAATGTACCAACAGAAAAAAATGACAGCAGAACAGGCCCTGGAACTAATCCAAGATGGTGACTACATGTTTTCCGCACAGGCCGCGGGAGAACCCCAGGCAATCCTTTCGAAGCTGCAGCACCTGAAGAAGACCGGCGTGAAAGGCACCACGCTGAATACCTGCCTCCCCCTCCAGTATTACGATGTCATGAAAGACCCCGACATGAAGGGCATCATGGATCACAGCGGATGGTTTTTTAACGCAGGACTTCGCGACGCCCAGAAGAAAAAGCTGGTCAGCGCCGTACCGCAAAGCTCCACCTCCATCTTGCGGAAAACGCTCCAGCGGCTGAACTATGAGGGGCGACGGCCTGTTGTAATGGCAACCGTTTCTCCCATGGATGTACATGGATATTTCTCCCTCTCCATCAGCGCCATCTACGAGAGAGATCTGATCGACCAGGGCGCCCTGGTGCTGCTGGAAGTAAACCCGAACTTCCCCCGGACGTTCGGCGATACGCAGGTACATATCTCAGAGGTCGGCGCCCTCGTGGAATCCGACCGGCCGATCCCCACGGCAAAACTGGCCCCCTATACCGCTGTCGATCAAAAGATTGGGGAGTACGTGGCTTCTCTGGTGGAGGACGGCTCCACCATCCAGCTCGGTATCGGAAATATTCCTAACGCCGTGGCAAAGGAACTGAGGAGCAAGAGGCACCTAGGCATTCACACGGAAATGTTTACCGAGACCATGGTCGACCTGATCGAGTGCGGCGCCGTAGACAATTCCCAGAAGGGGCTTCTCAACGGGTATTCCGTATGCTCCTTCACGATGGGCAGTCAGCGGCTGTACGACTACGTCAACAACAATCCCTCCGTTCTGTTCAAGTCCTGCACGTTCACCAATGATCCATATACCATCGGTAAGAACAACAAGTTTGTCTCCGTAAACGCCAGCCTTGAGATCGACCTCACCGGCCAGTGCGCATCCGAAACGGTGGGCAACCTGCAGTGGTCGGGCACCGGCGGGCAGTCCGAGACCGTGCAGGGCTCGCAGATGTCCCCCGGCGGAAAATCCATCATTGCCATGCACTCCACGTATACCACAAAGGACGAAAGCGGCAAAGAGGTCCTCCACTCCAAGATCGTGCCGTTCCTTGCGCGGGGCGCCGCAGTCACAACTTCCAGAAACGACACGGACTATGTTGTCACGGAGTACGGCATCGCCTGGCTGCGCGGCCTGAATATCCGCCAGAGAGTCGACGCGCTGATCCGGATCGCTCACCCGGACTTCAGAGACTGGCTGAGAGAAGAAGCGGAAAAGAACATGATCTGGTAAGCCGCGGGGGAAAGCTCCCGGTTTTCTCCGGTATGCATTCCCCCAAATTCCGGGGAGTACGGAATGGAAAGGAGGTGAACTATGAATTGCTCCGCTTTTCAAATCAAAACTTTCAAGGCCTATGACGGCGCGGAGATCCACTATGTAGATGTAGGCAGCGGTCAGCCGATGATATATGTCTGCGGTTTTGGAAGCACGATCGCATCTCAGGCCCCTTTTATCGACGCCATGCGCTCCCGCGGGAGAATCATCGTATTGGATCAGCGCGCTTTCGGCACCACGCCTGCCGCAGGTGAAATGGGGGTCCATCAGTCCGCCCGAGACGTCAGGGCCCTTATGGAGGCCCTGGAGCTTCCGCATGTCGTTCTGTATGGCTACTCCATGGGGGCGGCCGTCACATTCTCTTACATCAGTCAGTTCGGCACCGCCGGCCTTTCTAAAATCATTCTGGGCGATATGTCCCCCAAGCTGATCAACGAAGGCGACTGGGCCCTGGGCCTGTATCAGGGGCATTATACCCGGAGCATGTATGAAAAGGATCTGGAGCTGATCCGTACCGACTACAAGCGTTTTGCCCTGATCGTGGCGGAAGGACTTCTTTTTCAAAACTCTCCCCAGCATGCCCGCAATTTTACCGGCACCGCCGATGAGATCCGTGCGCGCATCCTGAATAAGCGCAACGACCCCATCGCACAGGGCCTGATCCAGGGCATGGTCGATATCACGGAGGAACATATGGCGGCCAATTACGAGTACTGGTCTACCATGGCCGGTTCGGATTTCCGCACCGTCCTGCCTGAGATCGACGTCCCTGTTTTGATTTTATACGCCGACCCCGGTTCCGGGTATTCTCCCGCCACCGCAGCATATATGAAATCCCAGCTCCCCAACGCCGCGCTGATGCCCATTTACGGCTGTACCCATATGGCGGCATCCGAAAACCCCATGCAGTGGCGCGGCTGTATTGCGGCCTTTGCCTATTCCTAAGCCCCGTTTTGATCTTCGGTCCATCTGCCTACTACTGTGGAAATGAGTGCAAGGCCATCTGGTTCCAGAATTCGCGCTCCGCGCTTCAGGACTTGTCTCACTACCGGCGCCACACCCAAGCCGCGGAGCCTTTTCCGCGCCGCCGGCCCCGGCTTTCATCTTCAGGCAAGACTTAAGCGCCCCATATGGCCGTAAAAGAAAGAGAGGAAAAAATATGCAGATAGTCAGTGTTATCGGCATGATCGTTGGTGTTGCAGTCCTCATTTATTTGACCTTCAAGGGATTGAACGGCTTTGTCGCCTCCCTGATCGGCTCCATCATCGTTATCATTACCAGCGGCCTCCCCTTCTGGGGAACGCTGACCGGCTCTTATGCCGCTTCTCTGGGAAGCACCTTTGGTTCTTATTTGTTCCTCTTCACCATCGGCTCCGCTTACAGCGAACTGATGAAGAAGAGCGGTGCTGCCGAATCGATCGCCAACTTCCTGTTTGGTTTTCTGGGTGTGAAGGCGACGGTTGCGGGCACCTTGATCATCACTTTCCTGCTGGCATACGGCGGCGTCAACGCCTTTATCATCATTTTTGCCGTCTATCCCGTTGCGGTCCCCATGTTCCGCAAGGCCAACGTATCCAAGCTCCTGATGCCGGCCATTTTCCTGTACGGCGCCGTGGTCCTGAATGTTGTCACCCCCGGCGCCCCCTCCATGCTGTGCATCACCCTGTCTGAGAAACTGGGCGTCACCACCTTTGCGGCTCCCACCATGGCCATTGTGATCCTTGTCCTGGCCTTCGGCTTCGGCGTCCTCTATTTTACCTGGGCTGCCAATTCCCTGCGTGCCCGCGGCATCGGGTTCGTCGCCTCGGAAAGTGATGCCGAGCTGATCGCGGGCAGCACCGGCGGCAAGGAGCTGCCCCCCATCCACATGGCCATTCTGCCTTACGTGGTCATTGTCGTTTTGAAGCTGGCCCTCGCCAACGCCATGAGCGCTTCCGACAGCATTTGTACTGCCATGGGGGCCGGTATCATTGTTCTGATTCTCACAAATTACAAATATCTGAAGGGACATATCGTACAGGACTTTGTCAACGGGTGGCTCTCCAGCATCAATCCCCTGCTTCTGACCGCCGCTCTGATGGGCTTTGCCGCTGTGGTCAAAATTTGTCCCGGGTTTGAGTATTTCATGAAGTTTGCCATGCTGATGGCCGACAAAATGAACCCCTACATCTCCGCCGTTATCGTCACCAATGTGTTCTCCGGCATCACCGGCGCTTCTCTCAGCGGCACCCAAATCTTCTGCAGCACCATGGCTGACCAGTTTATGGCTCTGGGCACGGTCAACGCCCAGGCGCTCTATAAGGTCGTGGGCATGGCGGCCATGGGAATGGACACTCTGCCCCACTGCCCCACCTTCGTGATGGAGGCCCAGGTTTGCGGCGTCACCACCAAGGAGTCTTATCCCTATGTTATGGTCATGACCGTAATTACCCCAATCGTTCTGGCGCTGGTCGCTGCCGGTATGGCAATCGTTGGGCTGATCTGATTCGATCAACGCGGCGGTGAAGCCGACATAAGTGGAAAGGGTCAGCGCCCATCAATATGGCCGCCGGCCCTCTTTCCATCTTCCCCATTTCAAACTATTTTTCACGACACGGCGCGCACGGCCCCGGCGGGAGACGCGCGGCCCTCGAGACAGAAAGGAAGCGGAATCATGGCAAAAGTTATGACGGCAAAAGAAGCAATCGCAGCCTACTTCTACGATGGCGCGACCGTTACCTTCGGCGGGTTTGCCAATGGGCTGATGCATCCGGAGGAGATCATGACGGCGCTGGAGGAGGCCGCGCGGCAGGGACACCCGAGGGATCTGACGGTCGTTTACGCCTCGGGCCAGGGTGACAGCGCCGACCGCGGTCTGAACCATCTGGCGGTGGCGGGCCTGTGCAAAACCGTGATCGGCGGGCACTGGGGCTTGGCGCCCAAGCTGGGCAGATTGGCCGCGGAAAATAAGCTGGCCGCATACAACCTGCCCCAGGGCGTCATTTCCGAACTATTCCGCGAAATCGCGGCGAAACGTCCCGGCGTCATAACGCATGTCGGCCTGGACACCTTCGTGGACCCCCGCCTGGAGGGGGGAAAGATCAACCAGGCGGCCCGGGACGCGGGCGATCTGGTCAAGCTCATTGAGTTTCAGGGTGAGCAGAAGCTGTTTTACCCATCCTTCCCGATCCACATCGCGGTGATTCGCGCAACCTATGCCGATTGTCACGGCAACTGCACCTTTGAAAAAGAGGGCGCCTATGCCGAGGCGCTTGCCCAGGCCCAGGCCGCCCACAATTCCGGCGGCAAGGTCATCGTTCAGGTGGAAAAGGTAGTCTCCCATGGCTGCCTGGATGCCCGGCTTATCCGTATACCCGGAATCTATGTAGATGCGCTGGTGGTAGGCAGTCCTGAAAATCACATGCAGACCTTCGGAACCCATTACGACCCCGCCTTTTCGGGAGAGGTCCGCATACCCCTGGATGCCCTGGCCCCCCTCCCCATGGGCGAACGTAAGATCATCGCCCGACGGGCCGCCATGGAGCTGGTCCCCCATGCCGTTACAAACCTGGGGATCGGCATGCCGGAAGGCGTGGCCGCTGTGGCCGCTGAGGAGGGCATGGAGGGCATGGTCCTTACCACCGAAGTGGGCGGCATCGGAGGCGTCCCCGCCGGGGGGAAGGATTTCGGCGCGTCTACCAATGTGGATTGTATCCTGGAGCAGCCCACGCAGTTCGACTTTTATGACGGCGGCGGTCTGGACGTGGCCTTTCTGGGCCTGGCCCAAATGGACAGGAGCGGAAACATCAATGTCAGCAAGTTTGGGCCCAAGATCGCGGGCTGCGGCGGGTTTATCAACATCACGCAGAACGCCAAGAAAGTCGTCTACTGCGGGACTTTTACCGCCGGCGGGCTAAAGATCGCGGTAGGGGAGGGCCGTCTGGTCATCCAGCAGGAGGGCAAGGTCAAAAAACTGATTGATCGAGTCGAACAGGTCACTTTTGCCGGAGCCTATGCCGTCAGGCACGGACAGCCCGTCCTCTATGTCACCGAACGGGCCGTTTTTGAGCTGACCGCCGACGGTGTGGAGCTGAAGGAGGTGGCCCCCGGAATCGACATCCAGAGGGATATTCTCAGCCAGATGGACTTTACCCCCATTCTAAAAGACGTCAAGACAATGGACGCGCGTATCTTCCGGGAGGAGCGCATGGGTCTTGTCCATTAGACCGGCCCGACGCCTTTCCCCTGTAAAACAGAGAGAACACCCTATTGAAATATCAGGAGGTCTGCTTCATGACGATCCAGGAAATAACGCTGGGCAACTGCGCCAGCACAACCAAAACCGTCACCGAGACGGATGTCTATCTCTTTGCCGGCATTACCGGAGACTTAAACCCCGCCCACACCAATGAGGTCTCGGCCAGCCAGACCCCCTTCGGCGGCCGGATCGCCCACGGTATCCTGGGCGCCGGCTTCATTTCGGCAGTCCTGGGCATGAAACTGCCCGGCCCCGGGACCATCTACCTCGGCCAGGAATTGAAGTTCACCAGGCCCGTCCATATTGGAGACACCGTCACGGCGACCTGCACGGTCCGTGAGATCATACCGGAAAAGAATATCGTCAAATTTGACACGGTCTGTACCAATCAGCGGGATGAAATCGTCATCCAGGGAATGGCCACCGTTATGCCGCCGAAGGCATGACCGGCAGCCGCGCCAAACCGTCACGCAAGGCGGGCGTATCTCATCGATGAGATACGCCCGCCTTGCACCGTCTCTCCGCCAAAATTCACGGCTGGGCACGCCCCATGGCATTGGCCCTGCCGGTCTCTCCCCCAGTTTGTGTTTGGACGCCGCCCAGCTCAAGCCGTTCCAACATCGGATCTGCCTTCTTCAAGGCCCTTTCGGCGCATCTGTTCCACCAGGTTCTGGTAGAGGATTCCAAAAGCAATGGGCTTGGAGATGTGGGCGTTCATCCCGACTTCCGTGGTGGCTGCGATGTCCTCGGCAAAGGCGTTGGCGGTGACCGCGAGAATGGAGACGCTGCGCCCCTCTTCGACCGCATAGCTGCGGGCCAGGGTGCGGCCCACCTGCTGGGCGTTTTCCAGCCGCTTGTTTTGCAGGATATCCAGATTGGCGATTGCCAGGAGCAAAAACATCAGAAGCATCAGGCCATAAAACCGGTTCTGAGCCCCAAAATTATTGTCGTTTTGACTCTCTTCATGCTTCTCACGTCACCCTTCCGCTTATCGGATAGGGGCCGCTCACTATCCCGGGCCATTGGCCGTCGGGGACATCAGCCCCTGCAGCGTGCGCAGCAGCTCCCGCATATCCAGGGGCTTGGCCGCGTGGGCGTTCATAACGCACTGGATGCAGCGCTGGATGTCTTCGGAAAAGGCATCCGCCGTCATGGCGATGATGGGTATGTCCGCGTCCGGGCGGTCACAAGCGCGGATGGCCCTCGTGGCCTCATAGCCATCCATCATCGGCATCCGCAGGTCCATCAGCACCGCGTCATACCAGCCCGGCTCGGACACCTGGAACTTCTCCAGGCAGATTCGACCGTTTTCCGCCCAGGTCAGCTCAAATCCATAGGGGGCAAGCAGCTCACGGGCGATTTCCCAATTCAGTTCATTGTCCTCCGCTATCAGAAGCCGCCTGCCGGTATAGTCCGCCCCGGCCTTCTGGTCGGCCTCGTTCTTGGCCTCCGCCCCTTCCTTGAAGCGGCTGAGCCCATAGTACAGCGTGGACTTGAACAGCGGCTTGGAGAGAAAGCCGCTGACCCCTGTAGCCCGGGCCTCCGCCTCGATGCTGCTCCAATCATAGGCGGAGATGATCAGGATGGGAACGTCTTCCCCAATCTTCTCCCGCATCCTTCGTGCAGTCTCGATGCCGTCCATACCGGGCATCTGCCAGTCCAGGAGCACGATGTGGTAATCCCGCGCCTCCGCATGGCGGCGCTCCGCCATCTCAACGGCGGAGGAGCCGTCCAGCGTCCAGTCTGCCCGCAGTCCGATCTCTTGCAGTGCGTCGGCGGCGCTGATGCAGAGCCGCTCGTCGTCGTCCACCACCAGGATGTCCCAGGCGGGCAGGAGCATCTCCTCCTCCCGCTCTTCGAATCGCTCCAGATCCAGCGTCACATGGAACTGGCTGCCCTTGTTCAGCTCGCTCTGTACCTCGATAGTGCCGTCCATGGCGTCTACGATGTGCTTGGTGATGGCCATGCCCAAACCGCTGCCCTCGGTCTTGTGGACCCGTTTGTTGTCCTCCCGCACAAAAGACTCAAAAATCCGGCTCTGGAATTCTGGGGACATGCCGATGCCGGTGTCCTCGACCGAGAAGTGGGTGCGGATGTATCCCTCCCCTTTTGGAGAGGGCTCTTGGCTCAGCGTCACATGAATTTGGCCGCCGGCAGGCGTGAATTTCAGCGCATTGGAGAGCAGGTTGATCAGGGCCTGGTTGAGGCGCACGCCGTCACAGTAGACTCGCTCCTCCCGGATGTCCTGGATGAAGATGTCAAACACCTGCTTTTTCGCGCTGATTTGGGGCTGTACTATACTGACGATGTTGTCCATGACCTCCCGCAGGGAGATGAGCTCCATGTCCAGCGTCAGCTTGCCGCTTTCGATCTTGGACATGTCCAGCACGTCGTTGATGAGGCTCAGCAGATACCGGCTGGAGAACGTGATCTTCCGCAGGTAGTCCTTCACCTGGTCCGGTTTGTCGATATTCGTGGTGGCGATGGCCGTCATGCCCACGATGGCGTTCATGGGGGTGCGGATGTCGTGGCTCATATTGGACAGGAATTCGCTCTTAGCCTGGTTGGCGCGCTCCGCCTTCTGCCTCGTCTTGTCCAGCTCCACCATCTGCTGCCGGGAGAGGCGGAAATAGCCCAGAAAGATCGCCAGCATTGCCAGCATGATAATACTGCACCCGGCCAGGGCGGTCCACACACGCTGATTGCCCAGAGTAGTCAGCGTCTCGTCCAGAACGCCGCGGGGCATAACCGTGACTATGGTCCACTCCGTATTGGGCAGGGGCGCGCAATAGGCGTGTCTCATCTCGCCGCCGATGGGCACCACCATGCTGAACTCCGTGCGGGTCTCCACGGCCTGCCGCAACTCCGCCATCGTGTCGTCGATGTCTTCCAGGCCGTAGTCCCGGCCATTTCCCCTGATCCAGTCGTAGCAGCTGTCGGGTGGGATGTCCGTATTTTTTGCCACAAAACTGCCGTCGGCCCGGATGATATGGGTGAAGATCAGGGTGTTGTCCACGCCCAGGGAAAGGGCGTCGCTGAGCTGTTTGATGGGAAAGCCCGCCACCAGGGCGGTACACCTCTGTCCGCCGGGCATGGGGTAGCCCACATCGTTGGGATAGCCCACGGAGATACCATAGAGCAGCATCATCTCGCCGCCGGCCGTGGTCCCCAGGGTCACCAGCTTGTCGCCGCTGTTCATGCTGACCAGGAAAATCTCCTTGTTCTCCAGCGCCACATCCTCCCCGCAGAGGACCTCGGCCTCTCCCTCGGTGCTGTAGAGCGCCAAGTGGACAAAGCCCCGGTATGCGGCCGCTCTCTTGAGCCGCTCTCTGGTCGTCTGATCCAGGGCGGTCACGCTCTCCGGCGGTATCGCCTGGACGATCCCCCCCACCTGAATCATCTGTGTACTCGTCATCGTCTCAAAATGGTGCTGGATATGGGTGCTCATACCCTCCATATAGGTACCCACCACCTGGTTCAGGGCCGCGTTGTTCTGCCTGCCCATAAGGTTGGTAATCGCCGAAAACACGCCGATGCACAGGGCCAGAAGACCGACAAAACTGACCCCTAAAAACCAAATGGTCTTCTTATACATGCCACTTCCCCTGCCTTTGCCCGCACCGCCCCGCTCCGGCGGCGGAAACAGAATGATGCTCTTCCTCCGGCACGGCATTGCGGCAGAACGTGCCGCATCAGATTGCGCCGTTTTTCAACGTCGAGGGACTTGGGGAAACGGGCGTCCATCCCCGCCCTCCGGTGCCCGCACCTCCGCCGGCCCCTACAGCGCTGTGTTTTATCTGCCGATCGCGCCGATGGCTCCGACTATCCGCTCATAGGCCAGTGTGATCTCCGGCAGCATGGCATAAGCCCCGTCCGGGTCCCCAGCACGCAGCAGCTCCACCTGGCGGGTGAACAGCGAACACAGCGCCGTCATCGACAGGTTCCCGGTCATCCCCTTCAACGTATGGGCCGCCCGCAGTGCCTCCTCCGCGTCCCGCTTGTCCGCCGCCGCCAGGAGCTGCGCGTAATTGGCGTCGCCGGTAAACCTCTGCAGCATCCGCTCCAAGAGTGCCTCGTTTCCCATAAACCGTTCCAGCGCGCCGTGCACGTCGACGCCCGCAGCGGTGAGTTGTTCCTTTTTCCAAGCTTCCATTCTGGCTTCTCCTTTTCGTTTACTCCGACTGGTACAGTCCGGCGAGTGATTCCTCCACCGAGAAAAAGGCGTCCAGCAGTTTAGGATTGAATACGCCGCACGCTCCGCCGCGGATCATCTCCAGTACCTGCGCCCGGGGGAAAGCGTCCTTGTAGACCCGCTTGCAGCTCAGCGCGTCGTATACATCGGCCAGAGAGACGATCTGTGCCCAGGGAGAGATCTCGTCCCCCTTCAGGCCGTCCGGGTACCCGCCCCCGTCCCAGCGCTCATGGTGGTGGCGGGCGATGTCACAGGCATAGTAATAGGCCCCGTTCTCCCGCAGCTGCGGGATCCGTCCCAACAGCCGGGCCCCCTCTGTCGTGTGGGTCTTCATGATCTCAAACTCCTTCGGCGTCAGGCGGCCGGGTTTGTTCAAAATGGCGTCGGGGATGGCGATCTTTCCCACGTCGTGCATGATGGAGGCCAGGGCGATCTGTTCCGTGCTCTCCCGGGTCAGTCCCTCCCCCCAGACGGTGTGCTCCAGCATATATTGGGTGATGTCGTGGATGCGCCGGACATGGTCCCCGGACTCCTCGCTTCGAAATTCGATGGCCGTGGACAGCGCTTCGATCATCCCCTGGTTGAGCAGAATAATCCGCTCGGCCTGCCGGAGCAGCTCGGCCTGCTGCTTCATGACCTGGCTGGACAGGCTCTTCCTGGCCCGAAACAGCTCCACCACTGAATTGACCCGTCGCGTCACGATATAGGGTACCACCGGTTTGCTGATGACATCCATGACTCCCAGATTGTAAGCCTCCCGCATCAAGGCGTCTCTGCTCTCGGCCGTGATGAGGAACACCGGCACTTCATCCACAAGCCCCAATCCCTTGAGATGCTGCAAGGTCTCCAGGCCGTCCATCTCCGGCATCATCACGTCCAGAAGGACCGCGCAGTAGTTCTCCGGCGCCGCCGTGATCTTCTCCAGTCCGACCCGACCGTCTTCCGCTTCCTCCACCTTGTAATAGGCAGAGAAAATATTGTCCAGGATGCCGCGGTTGATCGCGTCGTCATCCACGATCAGCAGCGTCTGCGGGGCGACGTATGGGACATTCCCTATGGTCTGTTCCATCTGGCCACACTCTCCTTTGCGCGTTCTCGCCCGGTTCCCCTGCAAAAAGGAAAACAGAGCGCAAGGGCCGCTCCCAAGAAAGGGCCTTTGGTCTCTGTTATTGCCGCTGCTCTTTCTGCAGTAATGCGTTCATTTTTGATTTATTATATAAAAAACTCGTTTTTTTACAATATACTAACTTTGACCGTATGTATATAGTATTGCAGAAATTTTTGTTACCTGCTATCATAGGGGCAAGCCTAAGGAAGGGACATGATATAGTATGGAGCAGTATGAGACCTTGTTCTCCCGGGTCTATCAGGATTTGAAAGGGCGGATCGTGACCGGACAGCTCCCCGCCGGCAGCGACTTCCCCTCCATCCAGCGCCTGCGGCAGGAATACCAGATCGGTTTTCGCACCGCGAAAGAGGTGACGGTCAGGCTGCGGGAAGATGGCTACATCGCCTCCAGAGACAGAAAACCGCCGCAGGTCTGCTGGGAGGGCGGCATGCCCGCCGCCCTTGCAGTGCTGTCCCACAGGGGACATCTGTCGGAACTGTATGACGCCCTTGCGGTCGTCATGCCGCTGCTGTCATCCTTTGCCTCCCAGACATGTGATATGCGTCTCTTGCCCTGTTATGAACAGACGAAGCGGGCCATGCACCGGGGCATAAAGCCCCACGAGTGGGGCCTTATGCCCCGGCTGTGCCGGGAACTGTTTCAAGCGTGCGGAAACCCTTTGTTTTCTGAAGTCTATGCCCGCTTTAACCGGTATAGCCACCTGCCGTTTTTCTTTGCGTGTGACGACTCCCCACTTCTCGCGCAAATGGACCGGTATGGGGATTTTTTCGCGGCCCTGGAAAACCGGAACATCCAGGAAAAATACAACTGGCTGACTGCCAGTTATCTGCGCACTGCGGACGCCGTTCGGATGTCGCTCCGTCGGCTGGAGGCGGAGTACCGGGACGTAGCGCTTCCCCCGGCGGAGCCCTTTCAGTGGAAAAGTCTGTATGGATGCGATCCGATCTATATCCAGATCACACAGGATCTTATCACCAAGATCAACACCGGCGTCTATCCGCTGGAACAGTATCTTCCCCATGAAGCCGAACTCGCCAAAGCCTACGGCGTCTCCCTGACCACGGTGCGCAAAGCGCTGGCCGAACTGCGGTGGCTTGGTTACTGCCGTACCCTCAACGTAAAGGGCAGCATCGCCCAGAGGCGTTCCATTGAGACCGCCCGCCGCACCGTGCGGAATCCCACCCGAAAGCGGGACGCGATGCGGTATCTCTACGGACTGCAATTCATGGCCCTGCTGGCCGGCCCTGCCGCACGGCTGGCCGCTCCGCGTTTCACCGCGGAGGAGAAAGCGGCCTTGGCGGCCCAGTTCAAGCGCCCCGACGCCATCCCGCTGATCCTCCTGGTAGAGTGCATCGGCAGGCATCTGGACCCGGAGCCCTTGCGGGCAATTTTCCTTGAGACAGAGCACCTGGTGCGCTGGGACTACTGCACCCTTCTGCATGAGCCCCGTTCCGAGAGGGTCCGGCGGGTAAACCACAAAAGCCGTGCCGCCTTCGACGCTCTGCTGGCGGAGGATATGGAGACCTTTTCCCTGGAGATGGCCGACTACTACCGCCGCTCTTTCCAGATGGTCCGGACACAGTATATCCAGTATTACCGGCTCGGCGAGGCGGAGGCCGTCATGGCTCCACCTTTGGGGCTCCTCTAACCTGCCGCTTCCCGGCGGCAGAAGGGCAAAACGCTCCCGGGCTGCGGTGGGATAGCAGCCCGGGAGCGTTTCAGCATCCATATTGCCGGCTCTCCTCGGGACTCCGTCGGCTGTTCACATTTTCAGGCCCCTGTAGCGGTTCAGACAGGCAAAAATCTCCTGCTTTCTCGGCCGCGCCAGAAACGCGACGCCGGATCGGCTCTCACAGAGGGCCGCCAAGGTGTCCCGCTCCATCAGCTCATCCAGCGCGTCCACCACCTGCCGCAGCGTCCGCCTGCCGTCCAGCAGGTGCTTCTGCGCATAGAGCATGCAGTAGCCCAGGGCGGCTGTCTGCTCGCTGTCGATCAACTGCTCCACATACCGCAGATCGATGGTCTCCCGGTTGAGGGATACCCCATCCCGGCCCATGGTCTTGAGTTTGGTTCGGTCCCCGCTCTGGAATTCCGGCGAAGCCTTGGGGCGCCGGTCAAGGTTCAGCGCCCCCGCCGGCTCCGGCGGCGCGCTGTTTATCGGGAATGCCTCGGCTTCCCGCTTTGCAAGGGCGGTGATGTCCCGGGGCACATACCGTTCCATTTGTATGATGTGGTCGGCGATGTGGAAGTACGCGCCGGAGCTCCCGGCCACGATTACTGTGGAAATACCGTGGGCGTCATACAATTCCCGGGTCCGCTCGATAAACGGCGTGATGGGCTCCATATCCCGGTGGATGACCCGCTGCATCAGTTCGTCCCGGATCATGAAGTTGGTGGCGCTGGTATCCTCGTCGATCAGGAGTAGGGAGGCCCCCGCCTCCATGCTCTCGACCACATTGGCCGCCTGGGACGTGCTGCCGCTGGCGTCCTCAGTCACAAACCGGGTGGTGTCTTTGCCGTTGGGCAGATGGTTGATGAACATGGAGATATCCGTCCGCTGGACGCTCCTTCCGTCCTCGGCGCGGATCTTCATGGCGCCGTCTTCCGTGATGACATACTCCCGACCGTCCCCGGCAATGTGGTTGTACACCCCGAGCTCCAGTGCCTTCAGCAGAGTGGACTTGCCATGATAGCCGCCGCCCACGATAAGGGTGACGCCCTTCCTGATCCCCATGCCGGTGAGCTTGCCCCTGTGGGGTAGCTCCAGGGTCACGGCCAGCTCCTTGGGAGACTGGAACACCACACCCTCCCTCATGGGCCGGGCGGAAACCCCCGAAGCCCTGGGCAGGATGCTCCCGTCCGCCACAAAAGCGCACAGGCCCAATCCGGGAAGCGCCTCACGGATATAGTGCTGGTCCTCCGCCAGATCGGCCACAGCCTGTAGCCGCTTGGCATCCAGGTTCCGGTAAAGCAGCGCAGTCTGCACACACCTTGGCAGGAGATCGAACAATATCTTCTCCAACTCCCGGGCGTTGATGGTCCGCCCATTGGCCGGGAAGCCCACCTCAAGGCGCAGCAGAAGGTCGCCGCTCCTGGGGTCCAGGCGGCATGCGGTGCGCTCCAGCACCTCCTGGCCGCAGCGGCTCACCGAGACTAGGCCGCTGTGCCCCGAACCCTTGGCCTGGAAGGACACCTGCTCCGCCTGCCGCCCAAACCGGCGGGTCAGCTCGTCCTGAAGCGCAATACGCTGGCAGGGCATCCGGTACAGTGTCCGTGGAAAGGCGGCAGTCTGCCCGCTCACATGGATGCTCAGCTTGGAGGGCGCGGCAAAGGGGTCTCCCTGGACATGGTCGATAGAGAGCACATACCCAGGAAACTGGTAGGTCCCCTTTGTGTCCTTATAGGCCGGATATCCTTTCCGGTCGATCCTGGCGAGCAGCTCCTTTAAGTCTGTCGATGTCTGCATAATGTCGGTTCTCCCCCAGTCTGGTGTCTGATATTCTCGACGGCCGCAGTCTATGGACAAGCCGGACCGCCCCGTTTCTGTTTGGGAGCCTTTTTGTGCCGTCTGTACATTCTGGGGCGGTTCAAAGCAGGTGCTTTGGGTTTGGAACATCGCAACACTATAGATGCCGCAGATCCCAACCAAAACCAAATCACACCTCAGCGAAACGGTTGTGATCTGAAAAGGTGGAGCGGCGGAGTGAATGAGCGATGACTCTGGGATAAAAAGCTCATCGCAAGCGGTATACCGCTTGCGATGAATTGCCCCAATGCGGTAAAAAGGCTCTTTTATCGGCCAAACCGGCCTTCTGGCCGGCGGCGCGTTTGCGCCGTATATTCGAGCGCAGCGAGAATTGCGCAGTTCGGATTCATTTCGCCCGAGCATTTTAATCTCTTACGATATCCATAAAAATACCCACACCCTTTCGGTGTGGGTATTTTTATGGAACATCGCAACACTATAGATGCCACGGCCTTCGCCCGTTCGCAAGCGTCCTGCCTATTATTTTTTACTCCATAGGAGATAGTTCTCCGCTATGAGCCTCCAGAGCTTCGATGTGGTGATCCTGTATCAAGATTTCCATCTGGCTGATGGCGATGGCATTGAGCTTTGCCAGCCGCTCGGCCTGATGCCTAAACGCATCGAATTCGACACGGTTAAAAGACGGGTTGTATAGAGATTCCCAAACACCCAGGAACTCAATCGCATTCCGGTTCCGCAGCCAGTTTTGGATAATGTAGCGAGGATTGTCGCTGTCCTTCAGCTTGGCGATGTCAGTCAAGCTGATAAAGTCATCTCGCTCGGAATTCCATTGTACACTAATTTCCACTCCCTTGACAACCAGCTTGTCCGCTCGTCCGAACCTCTTTGCTGATTATTTTTTGGAGCAATCCCCGGCAGCCTTCCTCCACATCCCTCCAGGTCGTGTCGAAATCGTCGGTGTACCACGGATCGGCCACCTCTCCGGGACGGTTGGTAAAGTCCATCAGCAGGTGCATCTTGTCGGCAAAATCGCCGCCGCAGATCCGATACATATTCCGCAGGTTGGCATGATCCATGCCAATCAGAAGGTCGTATTTCTCGTAGTCGCTGTTCAGCAGCTGACGAGCTCTCTTGCCGGAGCAATCGATGCCATGCTCGGACAGTTTGCGGCGAGCCGGCGGATACACCGGATTGCCGATCTCCTCGGTGCTGGTGGCTGCTGACTCGATCTGAATGCTCTGCTCCAGACCGGCCTTCTTTACCAGATCCTTCATAATAAACTCGGCCATCGGGCTTCTGCAAATGTTGCCGTGGCAGAGGAAAAGTATCTTGATCATGCGATGAACACTCCAAATTACTGTTTTCCAATTCAGTATAGCACGGAACCTCAGATTCGTCGAGTTGGATTTCCAGATGGGCGTCAGAATCGATTTTTCTCTGGAGTTCTGCCTTTGACCAGCCGAAACGACCAGCGGCACGAAGATACCAGCGTCGCTCCTCCGGCTCCATGTCTGCTTCCAGGATGACTACATTCTGTGTCCAGCTGATCTCCATGGCCAGCGTCAGCAATTCGGGGGTGTCCTCATACATCCGATAGAACTCTCGCATCCGGCGAAGGTTCCGCGGGGAGAAGCCGGAAGCATCGGGGAAATGACTGTGCAGATATTCGGCTGCGGCCACTGCCGCGCCTTTCTCCGGCCGGGAACAGACGATGCGGCCCAGTTCGCAGCAGAGTTTCATCTGGGGCAGCTCAGCGTTCAGCGCGGCGTCCAGGGCTGCAAACATGGCGGAATAATCGATATTTTTGCGGATGTTCATGGCTTCTCCTTTCCGGCAGAACCTGCCTTATTTAGAAACAGGCCAAAGAGAAGCACAGGAGGTTCCTCCTGCGTTTCTCTTTGGCCTGTTACACCACTTGTACCATCTGCTCCCAGAGCAGAACGAAGCGGTCGTCGATGATTTTGTTATCGTGGTAATGTCCGAACAGCCAGTAGTGGAACTTGGCCCGTTCTTTGACTTCCTCCAAGAAGTCGGTCAGGTGGTCGTGAACATAGCCACCATTTCCCAGTGTGTCCTCAATACTGCTGGGGGCACAGTGGGTGATTACATAGTCCACCTCATATTGAATACGCTCCAGACTGCGCTGGGCTTCCTCATATTCCGTCTTGCTGGGAAGCTCCTGCTTCCACCAGGATCGGTGGTTGACCCGGAAGCGGGCACCCATTCTGCGAAGAGCCCAGTATTGTTCTTCAAAATCAGGCGCTTTGGGATTCAGAACGCCATTCTCGATGTCGTGGCTCCTGGCACCGCCCATGGTGAAGAAGGAGTATCCTTGCAGGTCAAAGACCTGCCCGCGCATCAGATGGATCACATGAGGCCGGATTCGCTGGATCGTTCCGCCGTTCCATTCCTCTGTCGGGTATTTGCTCAACAGGTCGAAGTTTTCATGGTTGCCGCTGACGAACAGGGTGGTAAAAGGCAGATCCTCCAGCCAGTCCAGATTCCGCTCTTCCTTCTTGCCCCCATCCCATACACCGCCAAAATCTCCGCAGATGATCATATAGTCTTCCTTGGTCATTCCGGCCTGCTCGGGGAAGTGTTCGGGTGCAAACCGCTGGAAGTTGCCGTGGGTATCGCCGGTAGCGTAGATCATATTGGTTCACCTTCTTTTGGCTATTATATCATATCCTGTTCCACCTGGATGCCGCCGCGGAGGAACACCGTGATCTTCTCCGCCGAGTTGACCTTGACCGTATCCACCAGCTGCCGGATGAGAGCTTCATCCCATTTGCTGATGTGGGTGGATGCCTGAGCCATCGCAGCAGCGGCATCCTCAATGCGCCGCAGGGCCTGTGCGTTGCTCTGGCGCTGTTCCTCGATAAAGGCTCGCTTTTCTTTCAGTGCGGCAGCTTCATTCATAATGGCCCTCAGCTGGGCGGTGCAGGCGGAGGCGTCCTCCGCTCGAGCGGCTTCTGCCACCAACTCACGGGTCTGGTCATTCAGCTCGTCCAGCCGCCGCTCAATATCGGCAAGGCTCATGCTCTCGCCCGGAACCGGAGCCAGCTCCATTTCCATGGCAGAGGTGATCTGCCGGATCAGCGTGCTCTTTTGGCTCATGACGGAGTTGATGGCGGCGAGGATTGCCTTCTGGAGCGGTTCCTCGTCCAGCGTTGGTGAGTTGTGGCAGTACTTGGTGCCGTAGTCCAACCGGCTGACACAGCGCCACACGATGCGCTTCCTGCCTTGCTTGGACCAGGTGCAGCGGCGGTACAGGGTGCCGCATTCGCCGCAGACAAGGCGCTCCGACAAGGCGTATTTGCTGGCATAGGATGTCATCCCCGTGGGGGCATTCTTTTTGGAAGGGCTTTTCCCGGCACTGCGCCGCGCCATCTCTGCCTGTACCGCATCGAAGGTTTTGCGCTCCACGATGCCCTCATGATGATTCTGGACCAGATACATGGGGAGCTGCCCCGTGTTGCGGATAACCTTGCGGCTGATGCAGTCGCTGATGTAGGTCTTCTGGAGGAGGACATCTCCGCAATACTTCTCATTGGTCAGGATGCTTCGGATCGCCGTGATCGTCCATTGGGAGCCGCCGGTCACATTGGGGATCTGCTCCGCTTCCAGCCTGTCTTTGATCATCCGAAGGCTGGCTCCGCTCAAATACTGGTCATAGATCGAACGAACCACATCTGCTTGCTCCTGGATGATTTTCGGCTTGCCGTCCTCGCCTTTTTCATAGGCGTACAGCCGGTTATACTGTATGATTGTCTTTCCCTCGCGCATGGCCTGCCGCTTGCCCCAGCGGACATTGGCGCTGATGCTCTCGCTTTCTGCCTGAGCGAAGGCTCCAAGCATGGTGATGAGGATCTCGCTGTCGGCTTCCAGCGTGTTGATGTTCTCCTTTTCGAAGATGACCGCAATGCCCAATTCCCGCAGGGCCCGGATGTAATTCAGGCAGTCCACCGTATTTCTGGCGAAGCGGGAGATGGATTTGGTCAGGACGATGTCGATCTTCTTCTGCTTGCACAGCCGGATCATCTTCAGGAATTCGGGCCGCTTCCGAGCCGATGTCCCTGTGATGCCCTCGTCTGCGAAGATCCCGGCCATGGTCCACTCCCGGTTGGTCATGATCTTGTCGGTGTAGTAGTTCTGCTGCGCCTCATAGCTGGTGAGCTGCTCCTCGTCATCAGTGGATACCCGGCAGTAGGCAGCCACGCGAAGCTGGCGCTGGATCGCCTGCCGGCGTGCGACCTCCGGCTTTGCGGGTATGGTGATGACTTTGGGTGGGCTTTCTTTCATGCTGTTTCACTCCTTCCCAATTACTTGACCGTTTTTCAGCTTGATATTCAGACTTCCATCGTTATGACAATGGATGGCGGACACGGAACTTTGAAGCAGTTCTGCATCCAACGCAGTCATGGGCTGACGCCCGGAAAACACTCTGCGCAGACGAACCGTTTCGTATTCGCGGGAGTCGATGGCGCTGTACTGAGCCGCAGCGATGGACAGGATTAGCGCCTTTGCGGCATCCTCGTCGATTGGCTGACATTCCATCACCCTGTCCAGCTCACGCTGCAGGTTCAGTTCAGTGGATCGATCAGGCGGCGCTGTTGCCGGAAGCCGGAGCTGTTCCGGCGATACGATCAGGCTGTTGAGCAGATCCAGCACCTGCCGCTCCATGCGCGCTGTCGATGGCCGCCCGCTGAAGCGGCGGAGGAGCTTCTGCGTGTCCGTTTTGGGAGCTGCCGTCTGTTTTGCGCTTCGTTTTTCCAGTGCTTTCTCCAGGGCTTCTCGATCAATGACCGGCGGATAGCCGCGCTCTCCCGTATAACGGCTGTCTTCCAGAATTCGGGCAACCATGTTTTTGTTCCATAGCTTTCCCTCGTCATAGGGAATTGACTGTTCTCGAAGCTCCTCTACCAAGGTGTTGTAGGTAGCACCCGCAAGATATTGTTGGAAGATGTACTCTACCAGCTTTGATTCCTGCGGATGGAGGGCAATTTCGCCCATAACCACCCTGTAGCCAAACGGCTGCTTCCGATTGCCCATCAGCGCACCGTCCTTTCTATGGTTTCGGACAGCTCCAGCCCGTTTTTCAGGCGGAAGCGGATTCGCTCATTGCTTTCCACGATGATTGTTTCAACGAGCTCACCGAACAGCTCTGCGTCAAAGCTGTCAAGGAAGTCCGGGCCATCATCCAAGATTTCCATCAGCTCTCTTGTTTGGGAGATGGTGTTGTCGCCATCGACGGCCAGAAGACGCTCCTTTTTCAGCTTTACAGCGCGGAGCTGCTCGGTCAACTCATTGCTCTGGGCTATAAAAATGTCAGGATCAATGAGGCCCTGTTGTTTCAGTGTGGCCAACATTTGATTCTGACTGGTAAGATCGGATATTTGTTTGTTAAGTTCAATGACATCCAGGCTCCAGAGCATCCGGCGGTTGCGGATGGCTTGGAGCGAGGTGGTCATTCCCATGAGGATGGGTTCGCCATGGTGCTTGAGCTTATAGTATAGGCGGATGAAAGCATTTGTTATTTCATCTTCTGCAATTGGTGTAATGCCGCATTTGAGGCCATGTCTCTTTTTATCGTGTCCTATACATACCCAGTATGTGATGCCGCGCACAACCTTGCGACGAAATAGTGACTGGCAGTCGCCACATACTATTTTTTTCCGAAACGCATACGGACTGTTTTTCGTTAATGTAATCTTCTGAGCACGAGATTTCATCAAAGCATTTGCTTTCTCAAAATCTTCTTTTGGCACGATTCCTTCGTGTGTTCCGTATGCGTAGTAAGAAACCTTCTGTCCTCGGTTCAGCCGGCATTTATATGGAAGCGTATCTGTTGAGAAGTATTTTTGCCACACAGAATCGCCAATGTACTTTTCATTCGAGATAATATATCGAATAGCAGTTGAATCCCAAGCGACTTCACCAGATTTACACGGGATGCCTTCTTCTCGCAGGTCAGATGCTATCCGCTCTGTACTTTTGCCGGAAAGATACTCTTTGAATATCCGTTGTACGATAACAGCTTGTTCCTCCACAATGCGTATGGAATGGTCCTGTAGAGTATATCCGTATGGCAAGTTTGCGGGTATATATGTTCCGGCCTGCATTCGTTTTTGAATGCCCCACCTCATATTGCCGGAGATGGATTCGCTCTCGGCCTGGGCGAAGGAGGCGAAGAGCGCAGTCATCATTTCGCCGGACATCGTCGCAGTGTCAATGTTCTCTTTCTCGAAGTAGACGCCGACACCGAGCGATTTCAGCTCTCTGATGGTTTCCAGGCATTCCTTGGTATTGCGGGCAAAGCGGGAGATGGATTTTACCAGCACCCTGTCGATCAGCCCTCTGCGGCAATCTGCCAGGAGCCGCTGGAAGTCCTCACGCTTTTCAGCCGATGTCCCAGTGATACCCTCATCTGCGTATATGTCTACCATTCTCCAGTTTTCCTTGCTGGAGATCAGGTCGCTGTAGTGACGGTTCTGGGCGGCGAAGGAGTTAAGTTGGTCATCAGAGGCGGAGCTGACACGGGCGTATGCCGCAACCCGCAATTTGGCGTTTTGGGGCTTTTCGGTTGCCTCGATGGTGATGACCCGGTATTGCTTTTCCCGAAGCGCCATGCTGCCGTCGGTCATCAGCTTTTCCGCCATGTCAGTTCACCTCCTTTTTTGCAACACAAACAATACCACAACACCTTTGAAATAGCTATTGAAAAGAGTGCGATTTCAGAAAGAAAGGATAATGTCCGCACCGGTCTGTGCGGCAATTCTGGCCAAAATTTTGCGGGCCTCTCTTTCTGTGGTTTTCTTCTGCTCTATCAGCGTGCGGAGCAGTTGGGCAATGCCGCACAAATCGATATTTGTCATCTCGTTTCCTCGCTTTCGTGGATTTGTTTTTGATAACAGAAATATGGGACCCGATCAGGGAGTTTGAGGAGAAAAGGAAGAGGAGTGTAGAGGGGGAAAGATGAAGAACTCAGAGAAACGGAGGTTGAGAAGAAGAGGATGTACTGTGATCAGATCCCATATTTCTGCTATCAAAAGAAAAACAGAGGGCCGCTCCCAAAGGTCAGGTGAGCGAGTGTAGGCTCCGAGTCTGGAGCGGCCCTTTGTTTCTTGATGCTGCTTAGTCGCCTGTATTCGACACTACTTCCCCAGGCAGGGCGGCAACTTGAACTGCGCTGGCGCACATCATGGGACTCTCACCCCTCCGAGGATCTCTCCGAGCTGCGTAAGCAGAAGTATCATTGTAGGCTGACGGGGTCATGGCGGGGACAGCTTGCCAAGGCTGCCTTGGCCTGAGTGGGTATCGCTCTGCACCTTATTTGGCCGTCCTTTGATGCGGATCTGCTCCGCACAGGTGGTCTTCGCGCACTCGGCCTGACGCTCTCCCGATCAGCTAAGGTATTCAAGTTGCCGGATATGACCGCCTGGGGCGGTGTTTTTCAAGGTTCGCTCTGAGATGTTTTGATCTCACGAAGATTGTAACTCCGTGCGTATACTTCCAACAGAAACAGAATGGAAAGTTTACCAACCCAAAATGGAAAGTTTTTAGAGAGATGCCTCCAATTCGGACAGTAGAGAGATGGCCATCCGCAGTCCGCGCTTCTGTTCCTCCGCAAAATCTCCTTTTCCCACCAAGAGATAATCCAGAGAAACCTCAAAGAATGCTGCAAATTCTACGGCCAGCTCGACTGGGCCAGTTTGCTTTCCAGTTTCGATTTTTGCGATGTATGGAGTGCTGACATTCATCTTCTCTGCCAACTGCTCCTGTGTGAGCCCACGCTTTTTTCGCAAGCTCCTGATCCTTGAACCATAGTCCTCTCTATTAAAGTACATGGTGATTTACTCCGTCTTCTGAAATTTGGATGCGAACCAAATTTCGGAGCGGTGGGTCGCGGCAATGGAGCGACCGGACATACCGGACGCTGAGCAGAGGCCGCCATTTTTCGACAAACAAAAAATGCACCCACCGTGCGGTGAGTGCATACGAAGAGAAATATTTGCCGAGCTTTAGCGGTATATAGTGAGTAAGGACAAATGGTGTCGAATAAAAAAGAACCGCAACCCCTTGGAGGATTGCGGTATGTAATGTTACTCTTTTTTCCCTGACCCCCGGCGGGTGTTCATTGCTCCCTATACGCTTTCCTGCCATATTCTCCCCTTGCGGGGATAACAGACAAAAAGTGCGTTTCCCCTCACCGTTTCGATGGGGGTATTATAATAGGGAATTTTTAGGGGTTTCTTAGAAATCGCTTAGGTTTTAGGCAGTTTTGCTGAAATTTGAAGATTATCCGCTTTTTGTATTATTATATATTCATATTGGCTAAAAAGAACCAGCCAAAACTGTGCATTCTATATGTGCAATTAGTCTGACAAGATTTTCTACATCTTATTTTTCTATTCTACTAAGGGTACACTAAACTTGTCAACATATTTCTTGTGGTCGGAGGGTTGGCAAGTGGAATATGGAACTATTCGGATTAAGCTGGACGAGCTGTTGAAGGCATCCGGTCTTAGCAAGAACATGCTGAGCCATCGGGCTGAGATGCAGCGGACGCAGATCAATAATTATTGTAAAAACCAAATTACTCGTTTAGATATAGATGTCCTCGCAAGGCTTTGTACGGTGTTGAATTGTGAGATCGGCGATCTATTAGAATTTATACCACCAGAAAAGATAGAAAAATGAGGCTCGAAAGAGGAATGTACTTTTCTCCCTAACCCTTTGTGTTCTTAATACTCTGCCTATTAATGGATTATTATTTATGGGCGTAATAGCAGCTTTAAAAGAATGGCTGTGGCGGAACTAAGACCACCACAGCCATTCTTTATAGTGTGCTATCTATCACAGACGCCACCCTACAGCTTCTGCGCGCAGAGATAGAAACCTTCGATACATTCCATCTATTGACAATAATTCCTCGTGCGTTCCCCTTTGGATAATCCGTCCATGGTCTATTACAATAATCTGGTCAGCATTCCGGACAGTACTCAGGCGGTGAGCAATAGAAATTAGAGTCTTATTCTTTGTTAGCTCCTGAATTGCGGACAAGAGCGCTTGCTCGTTCTCTGGGTCGACGCTGGAAGTGGCTTCATCCAGAATAATGATAGGCGCATCTTTCAAAATGGCCCTGGCGATGGAAATACGCTGCTTTTCTCCTCCGGAGAGAGTGGAGCCGCCTTCTCCGATGATCGTATCGTACCCATTCGGAAGAGATAGAATGAAGTCATGGCAGCAGGCCCGTTTTGCAGCTTCCATCACTTGCTCATGGGTAGCTTCTGGCCGTCCAAACCGGATGTTATTTTCCACAGAATCATGAAAGAGATATACATTCTGAAAGACCATGCTGATGTGTTCCAGCACACTGTCTGCGGTATAGTTTCTCACATTTTTCCCGCCAATTCGGACTATCCCCTCCTGCACATCCCAAAAGCGGGCAATCAGATTGCAGAGTGTGGTCTTGCCGCTACCGGAGGGTCCTACAATCGCGCAGGTGGTATGTTCCGGAATTTCCAGTGAAATATCATGGATTATCCGGCGGTCCCCATAGCCAAATGAGATATGTTCCAAAGAAATACCATAGTGGGAAACAACCAGTTTCTCCGCGCTGGTATCCATCTTTGGAATGTCGGTGACCTCCTCCAGCCGGTCCAGTTCCGTATTGATCTTTTTACTCAGAAAGGCGCTGTTGCCCATCATCTCTAAGTCGGAATAGACTGTAAAAGCACAGAACAGGAAAGTCAGGCAATAAGGCAGGCTGATCTGCCCCGCCAGATACAGCAGAGCCGCCGCCGCAATCAGCACACAGCTCATGATCTTAAAGGTCAGTCCATAGAAACGGAGGACACCAGCCGTAGCCTTTTCCTGACCATAGTCCGCATCCCATTTTTTCTGGAACGCAGTGCGGACTTCCTCCTGTCCCTCCTCGCCTTTGGAAAAAGAACGCAGCACCGAAATACCCCGTATATATTCCATCACCTTGCCGACCAGATGCTCCTGGGCCTCCTGGTAAATGGGGGCATATTGGGCAGCGCGAAGCCTCACCCGACGCAGGACCAGCATCCCAAGTGCCAGCCCTACAAGGCTCAATCCTGCAATCACCGGGCTGAAAAGGAACATCATCACGGACATCAGTACAGCCATAGCCACACCGCTGGTCATCTGCTCAATCGCCAGCATGGAGTACCCCTCCAGGTCGGCAATCGTGGTGGTGAGCATGGCCTGAATGGTGCCCAGATTTTGTTCTGAGAAATATCCCATGGGTGCCTGCTTCAGCCGGTCCCCAATCTCCAGACGGTAATCCCGGAAAATGTCATAGCCGGACCCGCTCATGGTACGATCATACATCCATTGGAAGAAAAAGCAGCCCAGTACACTGCCCAGAATTACGCAGAATGCCTGTCCAATAATAGTTGGTGTCAGATTATCCAGATGAAGTAAAACCCAGAACACGCCGAACATCATAAAACCGTTGAAGAACGATTTCAGAATGTTGCAGACGATGCCTGCCACGATCTTTCCCCGGCTATTTCCTGCAATCTTAAAGACACGGCGAATCATTTCAAACATCTTCTGTGCCTCCTTCCATAGAGCCGACGTAGTCTTGCCACATCTTTCGGTAAAGGGGGCAGTTCTGCAGAAGCTCCTCATGGATGCCCCGGCCCACAATCTCTCCATTGGCAACAACCAATATCTGGTCGGCATTGCGGATCGTATTCAGCCGGTGGGCCACGACAATCAGAGACTTTCCCGCCACCAGCTTGCTGATAGCCTGCTGAATCAGCGCCTCGTTCTCGGGGTCGGCATAGGCGGTCGCCTCGTCCAAAATGATGACGGACGCCTGCTTGAGCATGGCCCGCGCAATGGTGATGCGCTGCCGTTCTCCGCCGGAGAGGCGGTCCCCAGCATCGCCAACCATGGTATCATAGCCCTGCTCTAACTGCATGATAAAGTCGTGGCAGTTGGCAGCCTTGGCCGCAGCCTCTACCTCCCCGTCGCTGGCGTCAGGGTTTCCCATGCGGATGTTTTCCCGAATGGATTTATCAAAGAGAAAATTGTCCTGGGCTACATAGCTGATTTCACCCATGAGCTGTCCAAACGGAATGTTGCGAATATCCTGCCCGCCAAAGCGAACTGTACCGGAGGTTACATCCCAAAAGCCGGCCATCAGCTTAGCAATCGTAGACTTCCCGGAGCCGGATGGACCAACAATGGCGGTCATGGTACCGGGCTGTGTCTGGAATGAGATACCGTGGAGAACTTCGGATTCATTGTAAGCAAAATGGACATCCTCAAATTGATAACACCGCTCCCCAAGCTTCGCAGGCTCTGTGGGGCGGACAAGCTCCGGTGTTTTCAAAAAGGTGGTGACTTGTTCCAGGTTGCCTTTGATCATGCTGACCTGCTCCATAGCCGCGGAGACCTTCATCAGCGGCGCAATAAAACCCAGAGGCACCACCAAGGCCACCAGAAAGACAGGGAGAGAAAGACTTCCCTCCATGTAGAGCCACGCTCCCACTGGAAGGGTTCCCAGAAGCGTAGAAGGGAGGACCGCCCGGGCTGCCGCGTTCCAAAGCCAGCACTGGCTCCACCATGCCATGGTGGAATCGTGGAAATAGCGGACAGAATCGGCATACTTTCCATAGGAAGCTGCGGACTGGTTGAATGCCTTGATGACCTGAATGCCGTTGACATACTCCACCAGAGTACTGTTCATCTCGTTGGCAGATCGCATGTAGTTCTCCATGCGCGGCCCATATCCCCGCATCATGGCGGCAAAAAAGAGGGTGCCCAGCGGAATTGTCACCAGTGCGGCCAGCCCCATCCGCCAGTCCAGCAGGAAGATCAAAAGAATACTGCATAGGGGTGCAGCGATGTTGGAGGGCAGTTCCGGCATGAAATGGGCCATGGAGTCCTCCAACTTTGCCACATTGTCCACGATCAGATTCTTGAAAGCCCCTGTGGGTGTTTCCAGCATGATGCCCATGGGGACCTTCGCCATCCGGTCGGTAATAGCCTCCCGGATATTTTTCAGTATGGTAAAAGAAATTTTGTGGGACATCAGGGAGGACCGCCAGGTAAGCAGCATTTTTATGATCTGGCAAACTGCGGCGCCTCCGCAGAGAAACAATACCAGCGTGGGCGCTGCAGTCCCCCAGTACAGGGCGTCCGCGAGGACAGCCACCATTAGAAATGGTCCCATGCCAAACAGTTCTCCCAAGACAGCCAGGAAGATGGAGAG
>CDZQ01060196.1_pt1 | contig 65407 bp, 59 predicted proteins | sample 554831 | NCBI WGS metagenome assembly CDZQ01 (sample SAMEA3182112, study PRJEB8094) | gut metagenome | biome: human; feature: gut; material: Stool; isolation source: human stools | place: Canada | collected 2013-05-06 | reverse complement strand
TCACCATCGACGAGCTGTTCGAAATGGGCAACGAGGCCGTGTTTATCGGCAGCGGCGCGGGCCTGCCCCGCTTTATGGGCATTCCGGGCGAAAGCCTGAACGGCGTATACTCTGCCAACGAGTTCCTCACCCGCATCAACCTGATGAAAGCCTACAAAGAGGGCTCGAAAACGCCCATCCAGCACGCAAAGAATGTGGCCGTGGTGGGCGGCGGCAACGTGGCTATGGACGCCGCACGCTGCGCAAAACGCCTGGGCGCCGAGAACGTGTACATTGTGTACCGCCGCGGCATGGAAGAGTTGCCCGCCCGTAAGGAAGAGGTAGAGCACGCCGTGGAAGAGGGCATCATCTTCAAGACGCTTTCCAACCCCATCGAGGTGCTGGACGACGGCAAGGGCTATGTGAAAGGCATGGTGTGCCAGGAGATGGAACTGGGCGAGCCCGACGCCTCCGGCCGCCGCCGCCCTGTGGCAAAAGAGGGCTGCACCTTTACGCTGGATGTGGACTGCATGATCATGTCCATCGGCACCAGCCCCAACCCCCTCATCCGTTCCACCACGCCGGGGCTTGAGACGAACAGCCACGGCTGCATCATCACCAATGGCGACGACGGCCTCACCACCCGTGAGGCAGTGTATGCCGGCGGCGACGCGGTGACGGGCGCAGCCACGGTTATTTTGGCCATGGGCGCGGGCAAACACGCGGCAAAGGCCATTGACGAGTACATCAAAAGCAAAGCAAACTGAAACCGGCGCGGCAAACGCCGCTTTCTGCGGGGCCCCGGCTGCACAAGCAGCCGGGGCCCTGTTTTTGTCCCGCGGCATCTGTTTTGCCTGAAAGGGCAAAGAGCAGTGGTGCAGCGGCGGCGCAAAATCAGGCGCGGCGCGCCACGTTTTTCTTCCACTTTGTGCGCGGGTGTGCTATACTAAAAACGATTCTGCAAGTGGGAAAGGTGCGGGCTTTAGAATGAAGCAGTCAGCAGGCGAATTTTACAACAACCTGAAGGGCAAGCGCGTTGCGTTTATCGGCGCGGGCGTCAGCCACCGGGAATGCATTGAGGTATTTGCCAAAAAAGGCGCCGTTGTGACGCTGTGCGATAAAAAACCGGATGTGAACGCCTTTGGCGCATACGGCGAAACGCTGAAGCAACTGGGCGTTCGCCTTTCGCTGGGTGAACATTACCTGGACGGCCTGGCCGGGCAGGACATCATTATGCGCACGCCGGGGTTTGAATATTTTACGCCGGAATTGCAGGCCGCAAAAGCGGCGGGCAGCGAAGTGACCAGCGAGATGGAACTGTTTTTTGAGCTGTGCCCCTGTGAAAAGGTGGCGGTGACAGGGTCGGACGGGAAGACCACCACCACCACGCTGATTGCCGAAATGCTGAAGGCAGCCGGGCGCACCGTGCATCTGGGCGGAAACCTGGGCCGCGCATTGCTGCCGGTGGTGGAACAGATTGCGCCCACGGATGTGGCTGTGGTGGAGCTCTCCAGCTTCCAGCTCATCAGCATGCGGGAATCGCCCGACGTGGCCGTGGTGACGAATGTGACACCGAACCATCTGGACCATCACAAGGATATGCAGGAATATATCGACGCCAAACGCAACATCCTGCTGTATCAGGCGCCCGGGTCGCGCGCGGTGCTGGGCTATGCCAATGACATCACCCGTGCCATGGCGAAGGATGTGAAGGGAAGCTACCTGTGGTTCACGCGCTTTTCCGAGACGGACAATGGCGGCTTTTTGCGCGCCGACGGCATGCTGTGTGTGGCAAAGGACGGCGCGGTGACGCCCATTGTGCACAAAAGTGAAGTGGCCCTGCGCGGCGAGCACAACCTGGAAAACCTGCTGGCCGCATTTTGTGCCGTGTGGGGCATGGTGGATGTGGCCGTGATGGCGCAGGTTGCGCGCAGCTTTCAGGGTGTGGAACACCGCATCGAGCCGGTGCGCACCCTGAACGGCGTGCAGTGGTTTAACGATTCCATTGCCTCCAGCCCCACGCGCGTGATTGCCGGGCTGCGGGCGTTTAACCAGAAGCTCATTCTTCTGGCGGGCGGCTCAAACAAGCGCGTCAGCTTTGCGCCGCTTGCGCCAGAGCTGTTGGCGCATGTGAAAACGCTGGTGCTGATCTCAAACCCCGCCGAAAAGGCGGCCGCCGCCGCGCGGGGCGAAAGCAGCTACCAGACTTCGGCAGAGCAGATAGAGGCCGCCGTGCGTGCCGAGCCGGGCTTTGCCGAAAGCGGCATGAACATTCTGCACGCCGAAAGCATGCAGCAGGCCGTGCGCCTTGCCTATGAGGCGGCCCAGCCTGGCGATATTGTCTCGCTTTCGCCGGCGTGTGCGTCGTTTGACTTTTACCCCAATTTTGAAGTGCGGGGCCGCCATTATAAGGAACTGGTGAATGCACTGTGATCGCGCAGGTGACAAAAGAAACCGAAGCGGAATATTTCCGCCGCCTGGGGCAGGCGCCGTTTTTTGCCTCTGTGATGCACACGGTGTATGCCTCCTGCGGGGGCAAAGGCGTGCAATGCTATTTGGCAGGGCGGCTTGCGGCCCTGCAGGTGTGCGGGCAAAGGGCGCTGCTTTGCGGCGAGCCGGAGGATGAAGCCGAGCTTGCCAGCTTTCTTTCGTTTTTGGGCATTGCGCGCCTGAAAACGCAGGGGTGTTGCCCCAAGGGGTTTACCCCGCATGCGCTGCCGCTGCTGTGCTTTGACGGACGGCGCGCGCCGCCTGTGCCGCCGCTGCCAGCGGGCACGCAGTTAGAGCAAGAGCCGTCTTTGCTGGAAATTTGCCGTATGGAAGGCCTGTCGGACGGAGCTGTGCCGCCCGACCTGTTCGCGGTGGATGCCGCGGCGCGGCGCAACCGGGGGCTGGCCGATATCCGTGCCCTTTCTGCTGGCGGGGCGCTTGTGGCCACGGCGGGCGTGTATGCCCTGCAGCCATGGGAAGCCTATATCGGCGCCGTAGAGACGGTGCCCGCTTTCCGCCGCAGGGGGTGCGCTGGTTACCTGGTAAGCCTGCTGGCACACACCTATGCGCAGCGGCCTGTGCGGCTGATTTGCGCAGAGGGGCTGGTGCCCTTTTATGCCAAACTGGGCTTTGCGCGCGACGGGCTTTTGTGCGATTGTGTGCGCACCGGGCAGTGAGGCACGGTATGGCGGGAAATGGTACAAATAGTATAAATTGTAAGAGGTATTACAAAAAGTGATAGAAGAGTTTTATAAACTGAGCCCGCGACTGCAGGAGCTGGACAAACAGGCGCGCGGGCTGTGCGCCGGGCAGTTTGCCGCGCTGGAAGAGATTAAAGAATACAACCAGCTGAAAATGCTGCGTGCCTTTACAGACAGCGGTGTGGGCGGCCAGCACCTGGTGGGCACCACGGGCTACGGGACGGATGACCCCGGCCGCGATAAGCTGGAACAGGTGTTTGCCAAAGCCGTGGGGGCCGAGGCATCCCTGTTCCGTCAGAGCTTTCTCTCCGGCACACACACGCTGAGCGTGGCGCTGTTTGGCGTGCTGCGCCCGGGCGACCGCATGGTGGCTGCGGCGGGCGCGCCGTACGACACCCTGTTGGGCGTTATTGGCCTGACGGGTGACAAGGGCTGGGGCAGCCTGAAAGAGTGGGGCGTGCAGTATGACGAGGCACCGCTGCAGAACGGCAGGCCGGACCTTGCCCTGATTGCACAAAAGTGCAAGGGCGCCAAAATGTGTTATATCCAGCGCAGCAGAGGCTATTCTTCCCGCGATGCGTTGAGCCTTGCAGATATTGAGGCCATCAGCCGGGCGGCCAAAGACGCCCAGCCGGACATTCTTGTGATGGTGGATAACTGCTATGGTGAGTTCACCCAAAAGAAAGAACCCACGCAGTGCGGGGCAGACCTGATGGCAGGCAGCCTTATCAAAAACCCCGGCGGCGGCATTGCGCCCACGGGCGGGTACATTGCGGGCCGGGCAGACCTTGTAGAGAAATGCGCGCACCGGCTTTCGGCCCCAGGCGTGGGCGGCGAGATAGGCTGCACCTTAAATGTGCTGCGCGAGTTGTACCTGGGCCTTTACTATGCCCCGGGCGTGGTGTGCGAGGCGCTGAAAACAAGTGTATACACAAGCTGCCTGTTTGAGCTGCTGGGCTATGAAGTGATGCCGCGCTATACCGCCCCGCGCAACGATATCATTACCAGCGTCAACACCGGCAGCCCGCAGGGCATGGTGGCGCTGTGCGGCGGCGTACAGGCGGGCAGCCCGGTCGATTCCTTTGCCGCGCCGGAACCCTGCCCCATGCCGGGCTATGAGGATGACGTGATTATGGCGGCGGGCGCGTTTACGCTGGGCTCGTCCATCGAACTGTCGGCCGATGGCCCGCTGCGCGAGCCGTATACGGTGTATGTGCAGGGAGGGCTGAATTTTGCGGCAGCCCGCGCGGGCGTTCTGCTGGGCGCCCAGCGCATGCTGGAACTGTGAGAAAGGGGATAAACGATGCAGGTATTCAACACACTGACAAGGCGAAAAGAAGAATTGAAACCCATCATGCCGGGCAATTTCCGCATCTATGTGTGCGGCCCCACGGTATACAACTATATCCACATTGGCAACGCGCGGCCCGTGGTGGTGTTCGACACCTTGCGCCGCTATCTGGAATACCGCGGCAACAAGGTGCGCTTTGTCTCGAATATCACAGATATTGACGATAAACTCATCACCAAGGCGAACGAAGAGGGCGTGTCCATGCAGGAGGTGGCCCGCCGCTATGAGGCGGAGTTCCTGAAAGACTGCGAGGGCCTGAACGTGCTGCCGCCCACGGTGCGCCCGCGCGCCACCGAGCATATTGACGAAATCCTCTCGATTGTGGCGGACATTATCGAGAAAGGCTATGGCTATGTGGCCAAAAACGGCGATGTGTATTTTCGCGCGCGCAAGTTTAAAGAGTATGGCAAGCTTTCTCACCTGAACCTGGATGAGCTGGAAAGCGGCAACCGCAGCCTGCGCCATACCATGGAGGACGATTTGAAGGAGGACCCGGCGGATTTCGCCGTGTGGAAAGCGGCCAAGCCCGGCGAGCCCTATTGGGACAGCCCCTATGGCCCCGGCCGCCCCGGCTGGCACATCGAGTGCAGCGCCATGGCGCGCAAGCACCTGGGCGAGACCATTGACATCCACGCGGGCGGGGAGGACCTCATTTTCCCGCACCACGAAAACGAAATTGCGCAAAGCGAATGCGCCAATGGCTGCGAATTCGCGCATTACTGGATGCACAACGCGTTTTTGAACATCGACAACCGGAAAATGAGCAAAAGCGCCGGCAACTTTTTCACCGTGCGCGAGATTGCGCAGAAATACGGTTACGAGCCCATCCGCTATTTCATGCTCACGGCACAGTACCGCAGCCCGCTGAATTACACGGTGGAGCTGATTGAGGCCTGCCGGTCTGCCCTGGAGCGCCTGTACACCTGCCGCGAAAACCTGGATTTTGCCCTGCAGAATGCAAAGGGCGAAAGCGAAGCCCTGACGGTGAAAGCGCGCTTCGCCCGCGAGAAGTTCTGCGAGGCCATGGACGATGATTTGAACACGCCGGACGCTCTGGCCGCGATTTTCGACTTTGTGCGCGATGCGAACACGCTTGCTTCGGACGCCTCGAAGGGTGCGCTGGAAGAGGCCGCGGCGGTGTTTGACGAGCTGACGGGCGTGCTGGGCATTGTGCAGCACCGTGAAAAGGAAGCCGTGCCTGCCGATGTGATGGCGCTGGTGGCCGCCCGCGCAGAGGCGAAGAAAGCGAAAGACTGGGCCCGTGCCGATGCCCTGCGGGCCGAGATTGGTGAGAAAGGCTATGCGGTGGAGGATACCCCGCAGGGCCCGAAGGTGCTGAAAAAGTAAAAACGAAAACGAAAATGACACAACGCCCCGCCTCTTTATGTAAAGAGGCGGGGCGTTGTGTCAATTTGTGATAAGTTGCGCTATTCTGTTGAGCGGCCCGGCGATGTCAGGGCAGATTAGGGGAAAATGAATTCCGGGAAAAATACACAGCGGTATGGCAGCACCTCGTGGTCCCCTACCATGACAATACGGTACCACATGACAAGCGTATAAGCGGCAAGCACAGCGCCTGTCAGCACGCGGCGGGTCACTTTGTTTTCAATGCGGCACAACACCATGGGCATAAAGATGATGTTGGGGAATTCCAGTGACCAGCTGATGCGCTCAGCCTGGGGAAACAAATCCAGATTGAAAGAGAGAAATAACGACACGACATTCAGGTTGAACAGAAAGCGGAACAGGGGCTCTTCTTTCTGAATGGTTTTTTGCGAAACGGCAAAACACACGACAATGAACAGAAAGGCAAACAGCGGGAAGGTCTGCGGATGGAAGCGCAAGGTGGAATCAAAAACAGAGCCAAAATAATTGGCGTATTTCGTGTGTGCAGCCAGCGCGCGCAAAAGCCATAAAAGCGGCGTGCGCAGCACCGAACCCAGCACCAGCAGGCCGAGGCTGACAGCAGGGGTGAGTGGAATCCATATCAAAATGTACAGCGGAAGGAACACGATGACGGAGGCATGGAACATACATGCGGCAATGACGCATACCGCATATTTCCAAAACGATTTCTGCGCCACAAAAATCAGCGCTACGGAAATCAGGGCAAGCGCCGTGCTTTGACGCACACCGTTCAGGCTGATGAAAAACTGGCGCGATACCACGAACACAAGAATGCTCAGCCACGGCGCAGGGGAAAGTTTCCAGACAGATACCCACAGAAAGCCAATAATCAGCAGGGAACTGACGATGAACACCGACACAGAGGAGGAGAACAGCGCGGAGCACACACGAAAAATAAGCCAATAGGCCGGGTCCCAGTCGACTGTTTGGTGCCCGCCCATTTTATGCTGCTGGAAGATCTCATGATAAATCGGCAGATAATCTGTCCCCACATCGTAGCGGAAAGCCATGGCCAGAAACAGCGGCACAGCGCTGAGTACGGCAAGAAGGCGCCAATCAAGGCTGCTTTGTTTGCCCGTCAGTGAGGCGCTCTCTTTTTTGTTTTGCGCCAATGCAGCGAGCCATACACTGAGGCCCGTCACAATACTGTAAAAAATCATGGAAAAGTTCCCCCGGTGCGGTTTTACTATGCAGACAGTATAACATGATTTTTGCGGCCTGTAAAACCAAAACAAACGAACAAAAGGCCCCGCACGCGGAACAGCCGCATGCGGGGCCTGCCATACCGGCGGGAGGAAGGCGCGTCAATCTATCACGCGCAGCTCGTGGTCCAGCGGGGTGAGGCGCTCGGCGCCTTCAGGGTGGACGAACAGCAAATCTTCAATGCGCACGCCGAAGCGCCCGGGAAGGTAAATGCCCGGCTCGTCGGAAAAGACGTTGCCTGCCTCGATGACGTGCTTGTTGCCGGCCGAGAGGTAGGGGTGCTCGTGCACGTCCAGCCCCAGACCGTGGCCAAGCCGGTGGGTGAAATATGGGCCATAGCCGGCCTTTTCTATTACGCTGCGGGCGGCTTTGTCCACATCTTCACACACAGTGCCCGGCTTTGCCGCTTCAAAGGCGGCCTGGTTGGCCGCTTTTACAATGCCGTAAATTTCCGGCAGCCCTTCCGGCATGCGCTTTACGGCAAAGGTGCGGGTGGTGTCTGCAATATAGCCTTCGCCCTTGTTTTCCCCGCCGAAATCAATGACGACTACATCGCCCGGCTGAATGACCGTGTCGCCCGTGACATGGTGCGGCAGGGCGCTGTTGGGCCCTGTGGCCACAATGGGCACGCCGTCGGGCGAATCTACGCCTTCTTCGTCGCTGTACTGCATCAGCAGTTTGCCGGCCTGCAGTTCCGTCATGCCGCACAGCCCGTGTTCAATCAGGCGGCACAGCGCGCGGCAGCTGTTTTGCTGCACCTTTTTCAAAAGCGCATATTCCGCGTCATCTTTTACCATGCGCAGGCCGCGCATCAGCCCTTCGGCCGACACCCAGCTGTACTGTGGGCGCAGCGCCTGCATGCCCAGCAGCACCCAGCTTGGCACTGCGGTGCCCACTGCAATGGTCTGCCCGGCCCCGGGCAGCAGGCCGCCGGCCAGGGCAAAGGGGTCTTCACCGTCCTGCCAGCCATGGCAGGTCAAAAGGCTTTTCGTGGCCTGTTTCAAATTGCCAAGCTCAAAAACCGGGGAGATGAAATGCACATCCTCCTGCGAGATCAGGCAGCAGGCAAGGCGCTCGAACAGATGGCCCCGCATGCCTGTCAGGTAAAACAGGTCGGTGGAAGGGGTGAGAAGCAGAAGGTCAATGCCCTGGCTGCGCATGGCGGCGCGTGCGCGCGCAAGGCGCTGTTCATAAATCATGCCAAAAGTCCTTCCTTTCCAAACGGTTTGTGCGGCAGGTTACTTTTCCTTACGCGCAAGCAGCCAGTCGCGGCAGACGCGCAGCGGGGTGTCCGGGTCCGGATAATGCACGGCGCCCCAAAGTGCAAGGCTGATTTTTCCTGCGTAGCCCTGCGCATCCAGCCGGGCAAGGATGCCGTCCAGGTCCATATCGCCCTGGCCCAGCGCGGCGCCGTCCGTGTCGGAAAAATGCACATGCGCCAGCTGCCCGAAAGCCTGGTAATACGCGTCCACGTCCGTTCCGTGCTCCAGCACCAAGGGGATATCCATACATGCTTCCACGCCGGTCTCTTTCACAAGCCGGGAAAGGCGCGGCAGCGTGCTGCAAAGCAGGCTGACGGTGGGGTCCTGCTCTTCCATGGCAAGGCGCACGCCAAGGGGCTTTGCATATTCGGCCAGTTGCTGTACGGCCTGTATGGCGCGAAGCGTATCCGCCTCGGTGAAATCATTCACAAACACCCAGCCGGGCGTCAGCATCATGATGGGGGCGCCGAATGCGGCGGTATCCTCCAGGCAGCGACGCATGAAATCCATACTTTGCGTCTGAATGTAGGCACTGGGGGAAGCGATGTTCACGGGATATTGTCGAATCTGCTCGGGATGATATACCGCCATGGAAAGCCCACGGGAAGAGAGCATCGCGCAGATCTCGCGCACACGCTGTTCACGCCCGGCCTGGTCGTAGTCGTCCAGGCAATAATGCGGCGAAGCACCCCAAAGCTCAATGCTGGAAAAGCCGTTGGCGGCAATGGAATCCAGCCCGTATTCCAGGGTGTGATGCAGAAAAGGCGCCGTCAAAACGCAAAAGCGGGACATATCCAGGTTGCTCATACCAGTTCACCTCCGTCAAAGTGCGCGCGCAGCGTTTCGATGTTGGCGCGGTAATGGGGCTCCGGGTCCAGCATATAGCTGCCGTTTGCCATCTCCATCGTGATGGTGCGGGTATAGTTGTATTTGCGCATGGCATTGAGGTGCGCGTCCAGGTCCTGCGTGCCGTCGCCCCACTTCATATGGCCGGTGGGGCGGCCGTCGTTCAAGTGGATATGCCCGATCTTGTCACCCATCAGGGCAAAATATTCCTCCAGCGTTTCCCCGGCATAGGCCACAGGCACGGTATCGATGCAGCATTTCAGATACGGGGAATCAATCTCTTTCACCATGCGGAACTGGTCGAACCGATTAGTGGCAAGAAGCGATTCCCGCGGGTTCAGGTTTTCATACATCAGGGTCACACCGTATTTTTCACCGTGGCGCACCAGCTTTTCCACCGAGTCGCGCCCGCAGGCATACCCCACAGAGAACGGCTTATCCCAGTACGGGCGCCCCGGGCACAGCAGCATCTGAGGGCATTCCAGCTCGGCGGCAGCCTCGATGAAGCGCTTGTACTGCTCCACGGTTTTGTTGCGGATATTGGCTTCCGGCGCGGCGATATTGATGGCATAGGTGTTTTCCTCCGGCATCAGGGACACCACCTGGAAACCGCGTTGCCTTAACAGCTTTTTCATGGCAGGGGCGGGGTTTTCGTCCCCGTCATAAAAATGAAAATGGGTGCTGCATCCATACAGTTCCAGCCGATGGATGCCCAGACGGTCCATGGAATCGAGAAAATAGCCGAAGGAAAAGCGGCTGTACACCATATTGGTGGCGGCAAGCTGGTTCATCAGCAGTTTCGACATTCCGTGCACCTCCTTTATTCCGTATACATGCGCAGGTTGCGCATGTTCCGCTGGTCGTGGTAGAACGGGTCTTCAAAATAGCTGCCGTCCGTCAGCTCCTGGCTGAACAGGCCCGTGTAGCCGTTATCCAGAAATGCGCACAGCATGTCGTGCAGGTTCTGCTTGCCATCGCCCCACACATAGTGCCCATAGGGGTCGCAGTCTTGAAAATGGCTGTGAATGATGTTTTCGGCGCCAAAGGTGTCGAACCAGCGCTGTACGGTCTCGCCCTGCACGCACATGGCGGTGAGGTCAATCATCACTTTAAAATTGGGGTGGTTCACCGTGTCGAACAGGCGCTTGATCTGGTCGATGCGGTACCCGATGCGCGTCTCCTGCGGACGCAGAGATTCACAGGCAATTGTCATGCCGTATTCCTTGGCCACTTCCGCCAGGCGGCTGTGCATTTCGGCAGAGCGCTTGAAGCCCTCTTCCTCCGGCTCGTTCCAATATCCCCAGCCGCTGTTGGCCTCCAGGATCTTGGCGCCAAGCTCGGCGCCGAAGCGGATGCCGTTTGCAAAATAACGGAACGTGCGGTCTATGGCCTCCGGCTCTTTGGCGGCAAACTGATACCCATAGGCGCAGTTTTCCGGCGTGAATACCGGGCAGCAAAGGCCGCGTTCCTCCAGCTTTCTGCGAATAGGAGCAGGGTCCTGATAGCCGTACTCGTCCATCCACAACCCCTGATGCGCGGAAAGAAGTTCTACGTTTTTGATGCCCAGTTTGGCCTGGCAGTCCAAAAAGTAATCCAGCGTATAGTTATTATAATGAAGGCTCAAAACGGAAATTCTGCTGATATCGATCAGTTTCATTTATGTACCTCCCTTACGCGAAGAACGGCTCGAAAGCCGCCATGTTGCGCCGGTCTGCCTCGCGAGGGTCTGCGAAGTAGCGGTCGTCGGTGATCTCCTGGCCAAGGTATCCTTCATACCCATATTGATTCATCAGCTCAATATAATCTGCCATGGGGTGCAGGCCGTCGCCCCACACAAGGTGCCCATAGGGGCGCCCGTCCACAAAATGCATGTGACGGATGTCACTGCCCAAAGTTTCAAACCATTCCTTCACAGTTTCCCCGGCCACACCGACGGCGGTGAGGTCCAGCGCGGCCTTGACATTGGGGTGGTCAACGGCTTTCAAAAGCCGGGCCAGTTCTGGCAGCTTGATAATCATGCGCGATTCTTCCGGCCGCACGGTCTCTACCGCCAGCGTCACGCCGCAATCGGCCGCAACGGGTGCCAGCTTGCGCAGCATCTGCACGGCGCGCTCGAACACGCGCTCGGGGTCTTCGTTCCAATCGCAGCCGCAGCAGTTGGTAAGCATGACCTTGGCGCCCACCTCGCCGGCGGCCTTGATGCCATTGGTGTAATAGCCCACCGCGCGTTTGCGCGCATACTCGTCGTGGGCGCACAAAAGGTAGTTATACATGGCGCATTCCGGCGTGAACACACCAATTTTCAACCCGTGATCCTCCACCTTTTTTTTCAATTCGCAGGTGTCCTGATAACCGTGGTCGTCCAGCCAAAAATGAGGCCGGCCGCACCACATCTCAATGGTTTTGAACCCCAGCTCCTGCTGGCAGTCCAGAAAATAATCGAAGGAATGGTACATGTAATGAATTCCCATTCCGGCAAGCTGTTCCCGCCTTAAATGCGGCATTGCAATTCCTCCTTTTACTAGAAAAAATGAAATGATATATTTCCCGCGCCTGCGGGCAAGCGGCAAAAAGAAAGAAATCTGGCTTGCACAGGCAAGCGGCCGTGCACGGCACTTATGCATGGTTGCGCGCCACAGGCATACAATTCAACCCAAAACAACGAAAAACAACGCTGATTTTCAAAATATCAATAAGAAAAATGAAATATTTTGAAATGTTTGCCTTTGCGGGAAGAGAAAAAAGCGGGCGGCAACATAATTTGTGAAAAAAATCACATATATCGGACAAATATGCGCTTTTGAGTTGTAAAAAACCGGAAAAGAACCCCGACATGCGTTGTGTTTATTATAGCACAGGGGGTGTTCACTTGTCAAAATGTTTCAAATTGTCATAATTTTATTTCACTTTTCTCTTGCAAAGCGGAAAAGGATGTGCTATGATTAACCACAATAATTTCATAAATCTGGATTTTTGATGAGCAAGAATTCCGCTGCATCCTGCTTTTTAGAGCATTTATGAAATAAATTGCATAATTTGTGAGAAATGACAAAAATGCAAGCGTTTGTAAAGCAAAAATGAAAAGGGGTATTAAGAACTATGTGGACGAAAGAACTGTTTGGTGTGGAAAAGCCGATTATTGCCCTGGTGCATCTTCGCGCTTTGCCCGGCGACCCGTATTACGGCAATGACCTGGAGGCTGTGGTGAACCAGGCGCGGGCCGACATACATGCCCTGCAGGAGGGCGGTGTGGACGGCCTTCTGATTGCCGACGAATTCAGCATGCCCTATCAGGTCAAAGCAGATTATGTCACCGTGGCGGCCATTGCCTATATTGTGGGCCGCCTGAAACAGGAGATCAAAGTGCCCTATGGCGTGAATGTGGTGATGAACCCCCTGGCCAGCCTGGACCTTGCCGCTGCCACGGGCGCCTATTTTATCCGCAGCGCGTTCACAGGCGCCTATATGGGCGAATATGGCGTTTCGGTCACCGACGCAGCCAATGTGGTGCGCCGCAAAAAGGCCCTGGGGCTGGATAACCTGAAGATGCTGTATAAAGTGAACCCGGAATCGGACGTGTACCTGGTAGAGCGCGACATCAAAACCATCGCCAAATCCATTTTGTTCGGCTATGCGCCCGATGCCTTGTGCGTGTCCGGCGCAAGCGCGGGCTCTGAGACAAAGACAGACCTCATCAGCGAGGTGAAGAGCGTGGCGGGCGGCGTGCCTGTGTTCTGCAACACCGGTTTCAACGCCAAAACGGCCAAGGAAAAACTGGATGTCAGCGACGGCGCCTGCGTGGGCACTGCCTTTAAAACAGACGGGAAGTTTGAAAATAACGTAGACCCTGCGCGCGTAGAGGAAATTATGAACATCGTAAAGGCATACCGCAGCGCGATGTAAGCCTGTGCGCATCGAAAACCCGGAAAGATCCGCTAGGGGGAAAAGCTGTGGCAAAGTATTACCTTGGAATTGACGTAGGCACCTTTGAGACAAAAGGGGTGCTGGTGAACGAAGCGTATGAAGTGGTGGCCACCCATTCGGCAAAGCACGAGATGGAAAACCCGCAGCCCAACCACTTCGAGCAGGATGCCGAGGCCGTGTGGTGGCACGATTTCTGCGTGGTTTCCAAAGGCCTGTTGCAGAGCACAGGCATTGACGCACGGGACATTGCAGGCGTGGGCGCCGACGTGCTGGGCTGTGACTGCCTGCCGGTGGACGAAAACTGCCGGCCCCTGCGCAAAGCCATTTTGTACGGCATTGACGCGCGCGCCAGTGAGGAAATAGCATTTTTAAACCGCCATTACGGCCCCGAGCGCGTGAAAGAGCTGTTTGGCCACACGCTGTGTTCGGACGACATTGCGCCCAAGATTATGTGGATTAAAAACCACGAGCCGGACGTCTATGCCAAAACATACAAGTTCCTCACAGGTTCCTCTTACATTACGGCAAAGCTCACCGGCGAATATGTGATAGACCAGTTTCTGGCGAAATCGTCCTTCAAGCCGCTTTATACGCAGGACGGGCAGATCAACGAGGCCGAAACGGGGCTGTTTTGCCGGGGTGACCAGCTGGCACGCACCATGTTTGTGCACGAGATTGCCGGCCATGTGACGGCACAGGCAGCCGCAGAGACAGGCCTGGCCGAGGGCACGCCCGTTATTTGTGGCACAGGGGATTCCACCAGTGAGGCCATCAGCGTGGGCATTGTAAAGCCCGGGCGTGTGATGTTCCAATTCGGGTCTTCGCTGTTCTTTTACTATTGTGCCGACCATATGGTGTACGACCACCGCATCCACGGCGGCAACTTTACGGTGCCGGGCACCTACAGCGTCTCGGGCGGCACCAACACCGCCGGCACGCTGACGCGCTGGATGCGCGACACACTGTATTTCGATTTGATGGACGGCAGCGTGGCCGAGCCCTACGCCGAAATGATGGAGCGGGTGCGGGCCATTCCGCCGGGAAGCGGCGGCCTTGTGGTGCTTCCATATTTTGCGGGCGAGCGCTGCCCGGTGAACGATGAAAAGGCGCGCGGCGTAATTTTTGGCCTGACGCTGGAGCACACGCGCGAACACATTTACCATGCGGCGCTGGAGGGCATTGGCTTTTCTGTGGCGCAGAATATTGCGGTGATGGAAGAAATTGGCCTGCCGGTGGACATGGTGACCGTGGTGGGCGGCGGCACAAAGAACCCGGTGTGGATGCAGATTGTGGCAGACATTCTGGGCAAGCCGCTCAGCATTCCGAAAGTAAGCATTGGCGCAAGCTATGGCTGCGCGCTGCTTGCCGCCCTGGGCACCGGGGCACTGCACAGTTTTGATGAGCTGGCGTCGGTGATAAAGCCGGGCCGCGTGTTGCAGCCGGACGCCCAGCGCCACAGCCAATATCAGAAAATCCGCCATGTGTATGACAGCCTGTACCCCGCCACCTGCGGGCTGATGCACGAACTGTAAACACGAACGGGAGAGTTGCACGGTTATGATACGAGCAGAGCGCTTTCAAATGATTGCCGAATTGGGCGAAAAAGACAGCGACGGCATTATAACGCTGGAGCAATTGGCAGAGTACCTGCATGTTTCCATGGCGACGGTGCGGCGCGATGTGGATGAGCTGGCCAGCCGGGGTGTGCTGCAGAAAACGCGCGGCGGCGTAATTTTGCAGGCGCGCGAAACCGCCTCGCTGGACCCGACATACGCCATGCGGCTCTCGGTGAACATGGATGAAAAGAACCGCATTGCGCGGGCGGCCAGCGCCTATATCTACGAGGGCGACAACATTATGTTCGATTCCGGCTCTACCGTGCTGGAGCTGGCCAAAGAGCTGCCGGTGCGCAACCATCTGGGCATCATCACCTATGACCTGTATGTGGCGCTGGAGCTGGTGAACCGGGAATATGTTGACCTTTTGATGATTGGCGGCGTGTTCCGCCGCCAGTATTTCGGCTTTCATGGCTATTTTGCTGAAAATGCCATCCGCCAGATGTATTCCAAAGTGGCGTTCATCGGCGCAGACGCCGTGAACTTGCAGGGCGGCATTATGAGCCACAACCAGAACGATGTGCCGCTGAAGCAGAGCATGATTGAAAACTCTCAAAAGACGATTCTGCTGTGCGACCACACCAAGTTTGGCTCTTATGCGTTCATGCATGTGGCGCCGCTGGAGAAATTTGATATTGTCATCACCGGCAGAGAGCTGGATGAAAAATATGTTTCCGCCTTGCGAGAGAAGGGGATAGGGGTAGAACTTGTCTGATTGGAAAAGCGCGCACCCTCTTCTGCGCGGCGCCCCGTACTTTCTGTTTTTTATCTTCTACTGGGTAGCCGAGGCACTATTTGTGCCATATCTGGGGCTGTATTTCGAGATGCGCGGTATGAACAGCGTGCAAATCGGCATGCTGAACAGCCTGTTCTATGTGGTTACCATCATTTCGGCCATGACCATCGGCTATTTCGCCGATAAAACGCGCCGGCCACGGCTGACGGTAAGCATCTGTTTTTCCTGCGTGGTGCTGGTGGTGCTGTATATGTCGCGCGCCACCACGCTGCCGCACCTGGCGGCTGCCTATGCGCTGTACGGGTACTTTGTGGTATCCTGCTGCGACCTGGTGGACAAGTTGCTGTTGGAACAGCTGGGCGATGACACGCGCTATTTCGGGCTGTTCCGCGTGGGCTCGCCGCTGGGCTACAGCGGCGGCGCCATTCTGGCGGGGGCGCTTATCCCGCGGCTTGGCACCACTTCCCTGTTTCCGGTGTGCATGCTGTTTGCGGCGCTTTGCGTGGCCATGTCGCTGCTGATGAAAGAGAGCAGCGGCATGCCCCGGCGCAAAAAGGCCCGGGTGCCGGTGAAACAGCTGTTCACAAACTGGCAGTCCGCCTACATATACGGCACCATGGTGCTGTGGGGCTTTTCCGAGGCGGGGGCGCTGTCTTACCTGGCTGTGTATATGTCCGACCGGGGGTTTTCTACCGAATACACCTCTGTGCTCATCACCATTGCCATGGTGGGGCAGACGGTGGCCTTTTCCCTGATGCCGGCCATTCAGCCGGTGCTGCACCCCAAAACCATGGTGATGCTGGGCTTTCTGGTGTTCAGCGGGCGCATTCTCTCTTTGGCGCTGGTGGGCATGCAGCAATTTCCGTTTTTGCTGGTGGCGGTGTTCCACTTTGTTGGCGGCAGCGCGCAGGCGCTGATTTTGACGCCCATTACGCTGATGATAGGCCGCAGCTTCAGCCGTGAGGTAAGCAGCACGGCCCAGACGCTGAAAACCGTGGCCAGCAAGGGCATTGGAAGCAGCACAGGCGCCTTTCTGTATGGCTGGCTGTACAGCCAGCTGCCGGCGCGCGGCGTAATGCTGCTGTTCACCTGCCTGATTTTCGGTTTCGGCATCCTGTCCCGCCTGGGCGGCATGTGGGTGGACGCCCGCACAAAGGCTGCCGCGGCACAGCAGGGTGTGTGAAATACCATATTTCAGATTCAAAAGGATCTTCAAGGAGGCTCATTATGGACGAAAAAGTGCAAAAAGTATTGGACTACATTGAAGAGCACAAAGAGGAATACCTGGAGCTTTTGCTGCGTTTCTGCCGGCAGCCCAGCGTGGCCGCCACCGGTGAGGGCATTGAAAAGATGGCCGGCATGGTGGTGGATGAGCTGAAAAAGCTGGGTGTGGAGCCCACCGTGCTGGAGACCGGCGGCAGCCCCTTTATTTACGGCGAGATCAAGGGCGAAGTGGACCGCACGTTCGGTTTCTATGACCATTACGACGTGCAGCCGGTAGACCCCATTGACGAGTGGATTACCCCGCCGTATTCGGCGGATATCCGCGACGGCGTCATTTATGCCCGCGGCGTGGCCGACAACAAAGACGGCCTTGTCACCCGCCTGTGTGCGGTGGATGCATGGCAGAAAGTGCACGGCAAGCTGCCGCTGAACGTGAAGTTCTGCTTTGAAGGCGAAGAAGAAACCGGCAGCCCGCACCTTGCCAGCGTGGCCAAGGCGCACCCGGAGATGATTCAGTGCGACGGCTATGTGTGGGAGGGCGGCCACCGCGAAGAGGGCGGCCCGGCCGAGATTACCATGGGCGTGAAAGGGCTTTTGTATGTGGAGCTGTACGCCAAGGTGAGCGAGAAGGACGCGCACTCGATGTACGCGGCCATTATGCCCAGCCCCGTCTGGCACCTGGTGCAGGCGCTGAACACGCTGCGCGATAAAGACGGCAATGTGCTGATTGACGGCTTCTACGACGGCATTCAGCCCATTTCGCAGGCCGAGCTGGACGCGCTGAAAACGGATGTGTTTGATGAAGAGGACACCAGAAAGAATATCCTCGGCATCGAAAAGTTCATCAACGACGAGCACGGCGAAGACCTGCTGAAGCGCCTGTACTACCGGCCCACCTGCAACATCTGCGGCATTACGGCCGGCTACCAGGGCGAGGGCAGCAAAACGGTGCTGCCCGGCAAGGCCAGCTGCAAAATCGACTTCCGCCTTGTGCCCGGGCAGGACCCGGACCGCATTCTGAAACTGCTGCGCCAGCACCTGGATCAACACGGCTTTGCCGATATTGAAATCAAGTGCAATTCCGGCTGCCCCGCGTTCCGCAGCGACCCGAACTCGCCCTTCTGCAAGGCCATTGTGCGCACCATGGAAGAGCTGTTCCACGAGCAGCCCTGCGTGCAGTGCACTTCGGGCGGCACCTCGCCCATGTATATCTTCTGCAAAGAGGCCAATATCCCTGCCGCCATGTTCGGCGCCTCCAGCAAGAACGCCAACATCCACTCGCCCAACGAGCATTTGGCGGTGGAAGCTTTCTATAACATGATTCGCATCAACGCCACCATGATGTACGAATTTGCACATCAGGAATGACCGGGAACTACCCGGCGCAGCCCGCCGGATAGAAATATACTGTACGTGTAACGTATCAGAAGGAGGAAAAGTATGAAAAAGAACATCCGCAACGCACTTGCTCTTTGCCTTGCCGTGCTGATGATGGCCACCATGCTGGCCGGCTGCAGCGGCGGTGCATCGAGCAGCACACCGGCCTCCGCCAGTGCCAGCGCTGCCAGCGGCACAAGCAGCAACGACAGCACCACGCTGACCCTTGCCATCAACGCTGACATCCTGACGACGGACCCTCAGGCGCTGAACAATGGCACCACAACGTCCGTGCTGTACAACGTGTTCAGCAACCTCGTCAAGTATGATGACGCAGGCGAGATTGTGATGGACCTGGCCGAGAGCTATGAGCTGCTGGAAGACCAGGTGACCTGGGAGTTCAAGATTCGCGAGGACGCCGTGTTCCATGACGGCACCCCTGTGACGGCGGAAGACGTGGCTTGGTCTCTGACGCGCGTCATGACGGACGAATCCAGCTCGGACTACATGAACTTCAGCCCGCTGGCCGAGGCTGTGGCGGTGGACGACTACACCGTGCACGTTGTGAGTGACGATCCGTACCCCATCATGCTTCAGCTGCTTTGCAAAGGCGGCGCGGCCGTGCTGCCGAAGGCCTACTTTGAGGAGAACGGCGAAGAGGCCTGGCTGGCCAACCCCATCGGCTCTGGCCCGTATCAGCTCACCGAGTATGTGAAGGACGACCACGTCACACTGGTGCCCTTTGCCGACTACTATGGCGAGCAGAACCCCGATTGGGAAGAAGTTATCTTCCGTGTGGTGCCGGAATCCTCCACCCGCGTGGGCGAGCTGATTGCCGGCAACGTGGATGCTGTGAACATGGTTATCCCCACCGAGTGGGAGCGTGTGAACGGCAACGAGGGCACCGCTGTGGTGAACGGCCCGTCCACCCGCGTGTACCAGCTTGCGCTGAAGACCGACAAGGGCCCCACGGCCGATTTGCGCGTGCGCCAGGCCATCGACCTTGCCATTGACGACCAGACCATCGTGGATACGATTTTGCAGGGCGCCGGCACCCCGATGCTCACGCGTGTCCCCAGCGGCGTGAACGGCTGCAACGAGGACCTTGTGGGCAAATACAACTATGACCCCGAGCGCGCGAAAGAACTGCTGGCCGAGGCCGGCTATCCCGATGGCTTCAGCATGAAGATTGAAGCCCCCACGGGCCGCTATACGATGGACGCCGAGATCTCGCAGGCCATTGTGGCCATGCTGAGCCAGGTGGGCATCACGGTGGACCTGCAGCTGCTGGAATCCAGCGCATACTCCAACGTGTTCAGCGCCCACAGCGCAGAGGACGGCTTCATGACGTGCTTTGGCCTTGGCTTCTTTGACGCTTCCTACGGCATGATCGGCTACTTCGGCGTGAACACCTCCGGCGAAAGCAACTGGAACAACCAGGAGTACATCGACATGTACTATGAGGCCGAGTTCAACATGAACGAAGAAGAGCGCACTCAGCTGTTCCAGGAGATGCAGCAGATGGTGGCGGACGAAGTGCCCTATGCCATCATTTGCCAAATCGACAACAGCTATGGCGTGAAGGACAGCATCACCATGACGCCGCGTCTGGATGATGTGTGGAACCTGAGCACCATCCGCAAGGTATAAAAGCCTGGACAGGGCTTATCTGGCTTGATTTTACCTGGGTTGCGGGCCTGGCGGCATTTGCCGCTGGGCCCGCCGCCTAGGGCGAGCAGCTCCGTGCCTGAACAGCGCACAACCAGCCCGCATGATTGTTCGCTGTTTGGGCATGGGCCTGAATTTTGAACCGCTGCATGCCCGAAACGCCTGCAAGCGATGAAAGACAGGGGGAGGAACGTTATGCTGAAATATATGCTCCGAAGGATTTTGCAGATGATCCCGGTGCTGATCATTATCACCATCATCACATTCCTGTTTGTGAACGCCTCGGGCGACCCCACCGCCATGCTGCTGCCGCCGGAGGCAACATTTGAAGACCGCGAGATTCTGCGCGAGGCACTGGGCCTGAATGAGCCGCTGTATGTGCAGTACTGGATCTTCATCACCAATGCCCTGCACGGGGATTTTGGCACAAGCTTCCGTTATGGCACGTCTGCCATGGGCGTTGTGATGGAAAAAATACCGGCCACGGTGCAGCTTGCCAGCGTCTCGCTGTTGTGCTCGATTCTCGTGGCGATTCCGCTGGGCATTCTCAGCGCCCACACCAAAGATTCCCCGCTGGACCTTGTGGTAAGCGGCCTGTCTTCGCTGGGGCGCTCGATGCCAAGCTTTTGGGTGGGCATCATGCTCATTCTGCTGTTTGGCGTCACACTGAAGGTGCTGCCCGTTTCGGGCCGCGGCACCTGGCTGAACCTGGTGCTGCCATGCGCCACCCTTACCATTAACACGGCCACACAAATTGTGCCCCTGGTGCGCAGCGGCATGCTGGAGATTATGCAGCAGGACTATATCCGCACGGCACGAAGCAAGGGCCTGCCAAACCGTGTGGTGGTGGTGAAGCACGCCTTTAAAAATGCGTTGGTGCCCGTGGTTACCATTGTGGCGCTGCAGATTCCCAACCTGGTGGGCGGCGCGCTGATTACCGAAACCGTGTTCGCCTGGCCCGGCCTTGGCCAGCTGGTGGTGCAAAGCATCGGCTCGCATGATATGAGCGTGGTGCAGGCCTGCGTGGTTGTCATTGCGCTGGTAACCATGGTGGCCAACCTTCTGGCAGACCTTGTGTACTGCCTCATCGACCCGCGCATCCGCTATTGAGAGGAGGGGAAAGACTTATGGCAGAAAAGACAAAAGTAATTTCTGAAGCAAAAAAGCAGGCGCGCGAGCGCTCTATCGTATTTGACCTTCCCCGCCTTTTGCTGAAAAGCCCATCCGGCATGCTGGGGCTTATCATTGTGCTGGTGGTGGTGTTTGTCGCCATCTTTGCCGATTTCATCATCCCCTGCACGCCGGAGGAAATTGACCTGCTGAACATGGCACAGCCGCCGTGCTGGGCAGAGGGCGGCTCGATGGACCATATTTTGGGCACAGACATTTTGGGGCGAGACATCTTCTCGCGCATTCTGGTTGGCTCCCGCGTGTCGCTTCTGGTGGGCATTTTCTCCGTGGTGGTGGCCGGCCTCATCGGCACGGTGATGGGCGTTCTGTCCGGCTATTTTGGCGGCTGGATTGACTCTGTGGTTATGCGCATCACCGATGCGTTTTACTCTATCCCGCTCACTCTGTTTGCCATGGTGATGCTTACCATTATGGACCCCGGCGTGCTGACGCTGGTGTTCGTGATTGGTGTTACAAACTGGCCGTTCTATGCGCGCATGGTGCGCGGCGAGGTGCTGGGGCTGAAAAACAAGGAATATGTGAAGGCGGCCCGCACCATCGGCACCTCGGGCGGCATGATTATGATGCGCCACATTCTGCCGAACATTCTGCCCACTTTCATCGTGGTGTCCACGTTGAGCGTGGCCTCCAGCATCCTCATTGAGGCATCGCTGAGCTTCCTGGGCCTTGGCATTCAGCCGCCCGCCGTGTCGTGGGGCGTGATGCTGTCGGACGGGCGCAACTACCTGGCAACCAACTGGTGGATGGCCACGTTCCCCGGCATTGCCATTTCCGTGACGGTGCTGGGCATCATGCTGCTGGGCAACTGGCTGCGCGACGTGCTGGACCCGAAGAACCAGGGCCTGCGCTGAAAGGAGGGGGACGCATATGGAATCGACTGCGGCAAAAACCACAAACGACATCCTGCTGGATGTAAAAGACCTCAACATCCGATTTAAAACAAAAAAAGGCTATGTAAATGCAGTGGAACATCTGGATTTCCACGTCAAAAAGGGCGAGCTGCTGGCCCTTGTGGGGGAAAGCGGCTGCGGCAAAAGCGTCACCAGCCTTGCCGTGATGGACCTGATTGAACGGCCGGGCGAGGTAAAGGCGGAGTCTATGATGCTGGATGGGCACGAGCTCACCACCACGCCGCCGAACGAAAAGCGCAAAATGCGCGGCACCGAAATGGCCATGATTTTTCAAGACCCGCTTACCAGCCTGAACCCGCTGTACACCATTGGCAACCAGCTGTCCGAGCAGTTCCTCACGCACATCCCGGGCTGCACCAAGCAGCAGGCAAAGGAAAAAAGCATCGAGATTATTCGCAAAACGGGCATTCCCCGCCCGGAGGCGGTGTATAAAAGCTACCCGCACGAGCTTTCCGGCGGCATGCGCCAGCGCGTCATGATTGCCATTGCCCTGGCCTGCAACCCCAAGCTCCTGATTGCGGATGAGCCCACCACGGCGCTGGACGTGACCATTCAGGCCCAGATTTTGCACCTGATGCAGGACCTGATCAAAGATTTTGACACCTCGATTCTGTTCATCACGCATGACCTTGGCGTGGTGGCGGAAATGGCAGACCGCGTTGTGGTAATGTACACCGGCCAGATTGTGGAAGAGGCAGACGTTTACACGCTGTTCCATAACCCGAAGCATCCTTACACGCAGGGGCTTTTGAACAGCACCATCAACGTGCAGCAGCAGGACGACACGCTGGAGCCCATTGCGGGCACCGTGCCCAGCCTGAACCATCTGCCGGAGGGCTGCCGCTTCCATCCGCGCTGTAAATATGCCACCGAGGCATGCAAACACACCATGCCTCAGCTGGTGGAAGTGGGGCCTGGGCATTATTCGCGCTGCCTGCTGGCAGAGAAGGAGGGCTGAACATGGCAAACGAAAACACCGCTGTTGAAAAACGCCCGGAATATCTGCTGGAAGTGAAGGGCCTGAAAAAGTATTTCGACGTGACCCACGGGTTCTCTTTTGGCAAGGAAAAACAATATGTGCGCGCGGTGGACGGCGTCAGTTTTGCCATCCGCCCGGGCGAGACGCTGGGCCTTGTGGGGGAAAGCGGCTGCGGCAAATCCACCACAGGCAACTGCATCATCCGCCTGCTGGACCCAAGCGGCGGCGAAGTGCTGTTTGAAGGCAAGGATATTTCCAAAATGTCGCCCAAAGAGCTGAAACCCCTGCGGCGCGATATCCAGATGATTTTCCAGGACCCATACTCTTCGCTGGACCCCCGCATGCGCGTGTTCGACCTCATTGCCGAGCCGTTCCGCGCCAACGAGCACCTCAGCGATGAAGAGCTGCACAAGGCGGTTTGCCGCCTGATGGACGTGGTGGGCCTGCCGGAAGAGTATATTGGCCGTTTCCCGCACGAGTTTTCCGGCGGCCAGCGCCAGCGCATCGGCATTGCCCGCGCGCTGGCCCTGCGCCCGAAGCTTATCATCTGCGACGAGCCCATCTCGGCGCTGGACGTGTCGATTCAGGCGCAGATTCTGAATTTGCTGGTGGGCCTGCAGAAAGAGTTTGAGCTTACCTATATCTTTATTTCGCACGCGCTGCCCTCTGTCAAGCATGTCAGCACGCATGTGGCCGTGATGTACTTGGGGCGTATTGTGGAATATGCCAAAACAGAGGATATTTTCAGCCACCCCCGCCACCCGTACACAGAGGGGCTGATGTCCGCCGTGCCCATCCCGGACCCCTCGCTGCGCGGCAAGCGCCCGAAGGTTATTCTGGAGGGCGACCTGCCCAGCCCGGCGGCCCCGCCGCCCGGCTGCCATTTCCACACCCGGTGCCGCTATGCCACCGAGGAATGCAGCCACACCCCGCCCAAAATGTGCGAGGTGGAGCCGGGCCATTTCTGCGCCTGCCATCACCCGCTGAAAGATGCGGTGGGCACGGTGCTGAAATAACGCATGCCCCAAGCCGCAGGCGGCGCAGGCTTTTTGCGCCGTGGCCCGCGGTTTGGCGGCGCAAAGTTTTTTCGATGATGCCGGGCAAGTTTATTTGCTCTCTCCTGAAAAAGTGCGGCCCCTGCCAAAAGGGCCGCACTTTTTTACCTGCCGTGCCATGTTGCGCGGCGCGGCCTGGCCTTGGGGCGGGCGGCGCACAGGCGGCGGGCACGGCCTGGCAAAAAATGCAGGCAGGTTGCCCTTGCCGCGCAGATGAAGTACAATGAAAGCGCAAATATCACATGGCTTTCTGTGCGCGGCCCAGGCCGCGCAGGCCGCAAAGGGGGGCAGCATGACAGTTTATCTGGTTAATATTCTGTATCTGGTGCTGTTTCTGGTGCTGTATTGGAAAGACAGACGGCGCATGGCCAACGGGTTTCTGTTTTTTATTTTGCTGGTGCTAAGCGGTGCTTCTCTGCTTCGGCTTGCGCAGGATACGCAAAGCGAATTTCTGTATTTTGTGGTTTTTGCCGTGGGCATACTGGTTGCCCTGACGCTTCTGGCGGGCGTTTTTATTCTAATTGCCATCTCTTTGGCCAGCGCACTGGTTTTGCTGCGCAGAGAGCGCTGGGTACCGGCAAACTTTCTCAGCCTTTCGGTGGGGCTGGGGCTTGTGTTGTGGATGGTGCTGAACGCGCTGGCCATGCAGGCGCCCGACAGCGTGCTGACGGTGGCGTTTTACAGCATGCTGTGCGTTGACATTCTGCTGTTTTACCTGCTGCTTACGTTTTCCAATTTTGTGCTGTCCGCCTTTCTTTATCAGCTTTATTCACCGCTGCGCAGGCAGGACTATATCATTGTGCTGGGCTGCGGCCTTTTGCATGGCAGCGAGGTGTCCCCGCTTTTGGCGGGGCGCATTCAGCGCGCCTGGAAGGTGTACCGCCGCCAGGTGAAAAGGGGGCAAAAGCCGCCTGTGCTGGTGATGTCCGGCGGGCAGGGGGCGGATGAAGCCCTGCCGGAGGCACAGGCCATGAAAGCGCATGCCGTGCGCCTTGGCGTGCCCGAACAGGATGTTTTGACCGAGAGCGCCTCGAAAAACACCTGGGAAAACATGCTGTTTTCCAAACAGCTCATTCAAAGCCGGGAGCCGGCGGAAAAGCGCCTGCGCATTCTGTTTTCCACCACAAACTACCATGTGTTCCGCGCCGGGCTGTATGCCAAACAGGCGGGCCTGCCGGCCCAGGGCATTGGCGCAAAAACAAAGTTTTATTACTGGTATAACGCCGTTCTGCGGGAATATCTGGCCGTTTTTGTCATGCATAAAAAGGCGAACGCCGTGTGCATTGCCATTCTGCTTTTATTGGCCAGTGCCGGGTATTTTCTGCTCTTTTACCCGGGCGCCCTGGCCTGGCTGGCAGGGGCCTGGCAAGCTGTTTAACACGCCGGCCTGCGGGCGTGCAGAAAGGGGGAGTTTGCATTGACCTTGAAGGATGTGGCCGAAAAGGCGGGGGTGTCCGTTTCCACCGTTTCCCGCGTCATTGCCTCCAGCAACGAAAAGTGCGCCAGCGAAGAAGTAAAAAAACGCATTTGGAAAGCCGTGCAGGAGACGGGCTACCGCCCCAACCAAAGCGCACAGGCGCTGCGAAAGGGCTCACCTGGCCAAAACGAGCGCGCGGCCTCTATCTGCTGTTTGTTTGCACGTTCGAAAGATTTTGCAAGCGACCGCTATTTTGAAGAACTGTCCGGCTATGTCAAGCAAGAGATTATGCGCCAGGGCTACCGGCTGGGCAAGCAGTTTGCCCAGCACGACGCCCAGGAAGTGGCCACGGGAAACTACCGCCCGGGAAAGCGGGACGGCCTTGTTGTGATGGGGCGAACCCAGGACGCCCTTGCGCCCCTGATTTCTTTGTTCGGCAAACGCGTGGTGTATATCACGCTGAACCAGATGCACATTGCGGCAGACCACGTCATGTGCGACGGCAGGCAGGCAACCGAAATTGCCATGCGCTATCTCTATTCAAACGGGCACCGTAAAATTGCCTATATCGGGGAATACAAGGGCAAGATTCGCTATAAAAGCTATGCGGAGTTTTTGGCCCAAAACAATTTGCAGCTGCAATGGGGGCATATTGTATTTGCCGAAATGAATGCGGAGGGCGGTTATGCTGCTGCGAAAGAACTGCTGAAGCGCAGCACGCGGCCCACAGCGATTTTCTGTGCCAACGACGTTACGGCAATTGGCGTGCTGGCGCGTTTGAAGGACAGCGGCGTGCGGGTGCCGCAGGATATTTCGGTGATTTCGATTGATAACATCCGCGATGCCAGCCTGTGCTCTCCGGGGCTTACCACCGTCAGCATCCCCCTGCGAGACCTGGGCACGTTTGCAGTAAAGACACTGGCAGACCGCATTCAGCACGGGCATACGTTTCCCCTCAGCATCTTCATGCCGCCCGAGCTGGTTATTCGGGGCAGCGTACAGCCATTGTAAGGCGGCATGCAGGCCGCGCGGCAGGGCCTGCATGGCGGTAGAAAAAACAAAAGCGGAAGAGCGCTCGCTCTTCCGCTTTTTTTGCATACGCAAACGTTTGTGCGGGTTGATGTTGCCGGTGCGGTTTGAGCACATTACAATATCTATATAGAATCTTAAAGGAAAAGAGGAAATAAAATGTGCAGATTGTCTATAGAAAACCCGTTTCTTCGTGTGGAAATTGCACAAACAGGCGGCAACCTTACCTCGGTTTACGAGAAAGAGAAAAACAAGGAGCTGCTTTGGCAGGGCGACCCGCAGGCGTGGCGTTTTCAGGATGTTGTTATTTTTCCGCTGATTGGCCTGCCGCGGGGCGGGTATGACGTGCAGGGGAAAACCTATCAATTCCGCATGCCGCACGGGGTGGCGCGCTGGGAGAAATTCGATGTGGAAGAGCACACGGCAGACAGGCTGGTGCTGCGGCTGGAAAGCAACGAAGAGACCCTGCGGCGGTACCCCTTCCATTTTTGCCTGCGCCTGATTTACCAGCTTACCGGCAGGCAGTATTCGCTGACCTATGCGGTGTCAAACCCTGCCGGGGAGAACATGCCGTATCAGGTGGGGGCACATGCCGGCTTTCAGACGGCGGGGGACGAAGTTACCTTGCAGTTTGAACAGGAAGAGCCCATTTATCACTACCCGTATGATGATGTGCTTCACCGCCCTGCCAGGCTTTTGGCGCAAAACGGCAGGCTTGCCCTGTCGAAAGAAATTTTTGAAGAAAAGCGCTCTCTGGTTCTGCCAAGGCCGCGCAGCGCCTTTTGCACCGTTACCCGGCCGGACGGCATAAAGCTGCGGTATGGCCTGGGGGACGCCACAAGCCTTACCATTTGGGGGTTTGCAAACGGAGGCCATTTTTTGTGTGTAGAGCCCTGGTGGGGCATTTGCGAAGGGGAAGATACCCCGCGCGAGCTTGCGCAAAAAGAGCTGCTGTGCTGGGCCGGAAAGCAGGAAAACCGCCATACTTACACCTGTGAGATTTTGTGAGAAACGCAGCACGCAAACGTTTGCATGAATTGAACTTTACTTTGAAACTTTTGGCGAATATGCTTAAAGTATAAAAGAAATTCACGAAACTGCAAAAATATATGAAAAATAGTGAAATAATTCGCCTGGGGTTTCTTGGCACGGGAGCCACAACCTCTGTGGCAAACTGGCACGCCAAAGCCTTTTTACAAGAGAAACGGGCGGCGATTACGGCCGTTTACAACCGCACCAGAGAAAGCGGGGTGCGCTGGGCAGGGCAGTTTTCCCTTGATGTGCGTGTGTGCGAAACACTGCAGGAATTGCTGGAATGCTGTGACGCTGTTATCATCTGTACCCCGAACCACACGCATTTTGCCTATGCCATGGCGGCGTTGGAAGCGGGCAAGCACGTCCTTTTGGAAAAGCCGATGGCCCTGACGGCAAAGCAGGCCGCTGCGTTGGCGCGGGCAGGCAGGGCGGCGCGGACGGTGTGCCAGGTGGGGTATGTATACCGCTTTGCACAGCCGGTGCAGATGCTGAAAAAACTGGTGCAGGAACAGCTTGGCCCGCTGTATACCCTGGATGGCCGCCTGGGCGGCAAACGTCTGGCGGACGCCCGGGTGAAAATGGAATGGCGGATGGTTTCCCGGGCTGCAGGGTCCGGTGCGCTGCACGATTTTGGCAGCCACTTGCTGGATACCGCGCATTTTGTAACGGGAAAGCAGGTGTCCTCTGTGTTTTGCACAAAAGAGACATTCCTTTTGCAGCGCATGGGCGAGCACGGGGTGCAACGGGTAGAGACGGACGATGCCGCATATCTGGTTTGCACGGGCGGCCATATGCTAAGCAGCTTTGCGGTGAGCAGGGTGGGTTTTGGGCCCATGGCGCTTACCGCCGTGGGGGAAGGCGGCATGGCAGAGCTTCAACTGAAAGAGCGCCCAAAGCTTGTGTTTCAGCCAAAAGAAAAGCGGGGCCCCTACCGGGGAAAAACACACAGCTTTGCCTTTGCCGCAGAAGAGGCGCAGGTGCAGGGGTGGTTTCACCGGCAGGCACAGGCATTTTTAAATGCGGTGCAGGGCGAAGCCACGCTGGCCGCCGGCTTTGCAGAGGGAAGCTATGTGGACCACGTGCTGGACGCTGCTTTGCGTTCCGCCTGCCTGGGCCGCATGCAGGCCGTTGATGTGCCGGAATGAATCGGTTCTCAAACACTGTGAAAACAGCTTGTGAAATAAAATTGGTTTTTATTCAGAAGGAGGTATAACCATGAACAAGGCACAGGAATATATGAATTGCGTAACCGGGCTGCTGCAAACAATCATGGATAAGGAGGCGCAGAACATCGAGGCCGCGGCACAGGCGCTGAAGAACACCATGATGCAGGACGGCATGATCTATTCGTTCGGAACCGGGCACTCGGTTATTCTGTGTTCCGAAAGTTACCGGCGCGCCGGCGGGCTGGCAAATTGTTGCCCAATTTTGGATCAGCGCGTGATGCCCTTCCCCAAAGCGGGCAGACCTCTGAATGAAGGCATAATAGAGCGCGAAGAGGGCGTTACGGCGGAAATATTCAAACGCTACCCTTTGAAAAAAGGCGATTCCATGTTTGTGTTCTGCTATGGCGGCAAAAATGCCACATCCATTGACGCAGGGCTGCTGTGCAAAGAACTGGGCGTCACCACCATCTGCATTTCCAGCGTGCAGCACGCGCTTGCCGTTGGGTCCACCCATTCCTCCGGCCTGCTTGCGCATCAGGCCTGTGATATTTCCATTGATAACCATGGGCCGGTGGGCGATGCGGCCATCCCCTTTGATGGCTTTACGTTCGGGCCGGTTTCCACCATTGTGGGTGCTTCCATTGTACAGTCGGTGTGCTGCAGGGCAGTGGAGCTGGCCATGCAGGAGGGCTACACCCCGGATGTGCTGCTGAGCATGAATGTGCCCGGCGGCGATGAACACAACCAGCCCCTGTTTGAAAAATATGACAAACGTATCATAAAATATTGACCCCGATTGCCCAGGGGGATACGAAAGGAAAGGGGAACTTATGGAAAAAGAAACTGCACCCATCAAAATGCGTAAGCTGAAAGATTTCAGCGACACTTCCGGAAAGCGCTTCAAGCTGTTGCTGACATGCGGCATCCTGCTGGGGCCCATTGTCTGGTTCCTTGTCACGCGGTTTGAAAAGCCGGCGCTGTTCTTATCTACGCCGGAAGCCGTTTGGGCTGTGACGCTGCAGCGCATCCGGGACGGATACTTCTTTGACGACATCTGGGCCTCTTTGCAGCGTGTGCTTTCGGGGTATGCGCTTGGCATGCTTTGTGCCATCCCCATGGGCTTTTTGATGGGCTGGTATAAAACCTTCCGCACACTGGTGGAACCCTGGCTGCAATTTTTCCGCACCATCCCGCCCATTGCCACAATCCCCATCATGGTGGTGGCCTTTGGCGTAGGGGAACAGTCCAAAATCGCCATCATTTTTGTGGCCGCGTTTCTCTCCAGTTCCATCACCATTTACCAGGGCATTAAAGAGACCGATAAAATTCTGATCAAAGCCGCCTATACGTTCGGCGCCAGCGACAAAGACCTGTTTTTGTACGTGACGCTGCCCTCTGCGTTTCCCTATATTCTGGTGGCGGCACGGCATGCATTGGCCGGTTCGTTCACCACGCTGATTGCCGCAGAGATGACGGGCGCCACCATTGGCCTTGGCGCGCGCATTCAAATTGCAAGCGGTGCCGCGCGCATCGATATTGTGATGATGGGCATCATCACCATCGGCATCCTGGGCTTTGTGTTCGACAGGCTGCTTCTGTTTGTGGAAAAACGCCTCACCCGCTGGAAGTAGGAGGAAAAATGCAATGGCAAAAACAGTGTTTGAAGTTCAGGATGTAAAAAAAGTTTATAAAGTTCCGGGCGGCAACGACGTGCATGCGCTGAACGGTGTGAGCCTGACGGTGAAGGAAAACGAGTTCATCTGCGTGGTGGGCCCCTCTGGCTGCGGCAAAACAACCCTGCTGAATATTGTGGCGGGCCTGGAACCCTACGATTCCGGCAGCGTCACCATTCACGGGCAGCCTGTTATCGGCCCCGGGCCAGACCGCGCGGTGGTGTTTCAGCAGTATGCGCTGTACCCCTGGATGACAGTGAAAAAGAATGTGGAATTTGCCATCAAATTTCAGACGCACCCGGTAGAAGTGGAAAAGAAAGACCCGCAGACGGGCAAGATGGTCAAAACCGTCAAGCAGGTAAAATACACCAGGGCCGAAAAGGCCAAAATGGCGGAACACTACATCAAAATGGTGAACCTGGAGGGCTTTGAAGATTCTTACCCCTCCGGCCTGTCCGGCGGCATGAAGCAGCGCGTGGCGCTGGCCCGCGGGTATGCCACAGACGCGGACGTGCTTTTGATGGACGAACCGTTCGGCGCCCTGGATGCCCAGACGCGCGCCCAGCTGCAGGAGGACCTGCTGGGCATTTGGGCACAGGAAAAAAAGACGTGCCTGTTCATTACGCACGATGTGGAAGAGGCCGTGCTGCTGGCCACCAAGGTGGTTATTATGAGCGCGCGCCCCGGGCGCATTAAATCGATTATTGATATTGACCTGCCCTACCCGCGCGACCAGGCCACCAAACTGGACGAAAAGTTCATCCATTACAAAAACATGATTTGGGAATCTGTCTACAAGGATTACCTTGAAGTGCAGAAATAAAAATATTCGCTTACCCCAAAAAAAGAAAGAGGTGTAACACGATGAAAAAAGCACTTGCACTTGTCCTGACCCTTGCCCTGGCCCTTGCCCTGCTTGCGGGCTGCGGCAGCACCCCGGCGTCATCCGCTGCGGCGTCCGGCTCTTCCGCGACATCCGGCAGCGGGGCCGAACCGGCCGAATCGCTTGGCACCGTGCGCTATGGCATCCATCAGGGTGCAAACGCCACTCAGGCAGGCTTCCTGATGCATGCGTTGGAACTGGACAAAAAGCACAATTTCACCGGGGAAGTTACCGTCACCACCGGCCCGAACGTATATTCTGCGCTGGCGGCCGGCGATATGGACATTGGCTACCTGGGCAACGGCATGGGTTGGCACTATTTTGAGGACGACGCGAAAATTGCCATCCTCACCATTGACAACCTCACCAACGATGACCGCCTTCTGGTGCGCACCACGTCCGATATTGGCGAGAATGAACCGCTGGAGGGCCTGTATGAAAAGCTGCCGGGCAAAACCCTGGCCTGCGATTTAACCACCACCCCCGGCACTTTCCTGAAAAGCCTGGTGAATGCCATCAACGAAGGCAAGGACGATGCCGATAAGATCTGGTATGAAGATGTAGAGGGCGCTTACCCGCTGAAGGGCGCGGCCGATAAAGAAATTATTATCCTCAACACCACGAACGCCAATATCACAGCTGCCATGCAGGACACTGCCGTGGACTGCTGCATTAGTTTTGGCAACACCCGCAAGGCGCTGGAGCGCGACACGGAAACCTACCGCGTGGCGGCCACAACATTTACGCATCTCTCCAACACCATCACCCCCAGCACCTGGGCTGTGAACAAAGATTTTGCCGCCCAGAACCCCGAGCTGGTGCAGGCTTTTGTGGACGCGCTGGTGGAAGCCATGGATTACCGCGCCGACGAGGCCAACTGGGAGACATGTGTGGAAATGGCCATCCCGTTTGACCAGCTTTCAGAAGAGGATTACGACCGCGACGCCGCCTACTGGCCCACGAAAGAAGACCTGAAAGGCTACTGGGAGACAGACGATTCCATTGGCTTTACCTATCTGGAACAGATTCGCGCTTCCCATATGGGCAGCAATGGCCTGGATGCCGATACGGCGCCGCAGGCAAAAGACGTGATTTTGGTAGACTTTATTCGAAACGCCACCGCAGACTGATGGCAGCACCACGGGCCGCGCCAAGTGGCGCGGCCCGGCTTTTTCAGCGTGGGCGGCACGAAAACGGGAAGGAGCACACCATGCAGTATTATCATATCTCGGCGCAGGAACTTGGAAAAGGCGCACGCATCCCCATTTTGAAACTGGGCGATTCCGGTGAGGTGTTCTACGAACTGGCCATGGAAATGGTGCGGGAGATTCAGAAGAACAATGCCGCTGGCAGGCGGACGGTGTTCATCTGCCCGGTGGGCCCTGTGGGGCAGTACCCGATTTTTGTGCGCCTTGTGAACCAGCAGGGCATCAGCCTGAAAAATTGCTGGTTCATCAATATGGACGAGTACCTGCAGGACGACGGCACCTGGCTTCCGCAGGAGGACAGGCTTTCGTTTCGCGGGTTTATGCAGCGCACCGTTTACAGCCAAATACAGCCCGGCCTGCTGATGCCGGACGAACAGCGCGTCTTTCCAGACCCAAAGGCCCCAGAGAAGGTGCAGCAGCTGATTGAGCGGCTGGGCGGGGTGGACATCGCGTTTGGAGGTATTGGCATCAACGGGCACCTTGCCTTTAACGAGGCACAGGACGGCATGACGCCGCAGGAGTTTGCACGCCTGCATACACGCGTGCTGGAGATTAGCCGCGAGACGCGCACGGCCAACGCCATTGGAGACCTGAACGGGGCCATCGACGCCATGCCGCGGCTGTGCATCACCATTGGCATGGCGGAGATTCTGGGCGCCAGAAAAGTGCGGCTGGGCGTGTTCCGAGACTGGCACCGCTCCGTCATCCGTCAGGCGGCATATGGCGAGGTAAGCGCCCATTTCCCGGCCAGCCTGCTGCAAACCCACCCGGACGCTATGATTATCACCAACGCCAACGCGGCCCAACAGCCGTTCTGAACTTCTGCAAAAAAAGGGGGAGGCCTTGTGGAAAACTGTTTGATTTGCGGCGCACAGGTGTATTTGGACGGCGCTTTCCGGCAGGCGGATGTTTTGTGCGCAGACGGAAAAATTGCCGCCATTGGCCAGGGCCTGCGGCAAACCGGCGGCCTGCGGCTGGATGCGCGCGGGTACCGCCTGGTGCCGGGGTTTCTTGATATTCACACCCATGGCGCCGCAGGGGTGGATGTGAACGCGGCAGATGAGGCAGGCCTGAAGAAGATTGCCGCCTTTTTTGCCTCGCAGGGCACGACATCCTGGCTGGCCAGCGTGCTGACCGACACGCAGGAACAGACGCTTCGCTGCATTGGCGCCATCCGCAATGTCATGGAACAAAGTGGCTATGGCGCACAGCTGATGGGCATTCATCTGGAGGGGCCCTTCCTCTCACAGGAATACAAGGGCGCCATGCCGGAACATCTTCTGCAAAAAGGCGATGCGGCTTTGTTTGCCCGTTACCAGGAAGCGGCGCAGGGCGCTGTGAAATATCTTACCGTAGCGCCGGAAGTGGAGGGCGTGCTGAAGCTGATAGCGGATGTCAGCGGGCAGGTGGCGGTTGCCATTGGCCATTCCGGCGCCAGTTATGAAACCAGCATGCAGGCAATTGCCAATGGCGCGCGGTGCATCACCCATACATTCAATGCCATGAAGCTGTTTCATCAGCACTTCCCTGCCATCATGGGCGCGGCGCTGGAAAGCGACGCTTATTGTGAGGCAATTTGCGATGGGCGCCACCTGCACCCGGGCGCGGTGCGCATGCTGCTGAAGTGCAAGGGCCCGGGCAGGGTGATTGCCGTGACAGACAGCATCATGGCAGCGGGCCTGCCGGACGGACGGTATATGCTGGGCGTGAACGATGTGGTGGTGGAACAGGGGGACGCCAAGCTGGCCTCCACCGGGGTGCGCGCCGGCAGCACCCTTACCACAGGGCAGGCGCTGCGCAACCTGGTGGCCTTCACGGGCCGCCCGGTGGAAGAGGTGCTGCCCCTGCTGACGGAAAACCCGGCGGCAGCTTTGCGCATGCAGCGGCAGAAGGGCCGCATCCGCCAGGGGATGGACGCGGACATGGTGCTGCTGGACGCCCAGCTGCAGGTGTGCGCTACACTGGTGGGCGGCAATTTGGTATATGATGCGCGCCAGGCATAAGGGCGCCGGCCCGCCCGGCTGCCAGGAAAGGAGAAACGTATGGCTTTGATTCCATTGCGCCCCGTGCTGGAGGCGACACAGAAATACGGCTATGCGCAGGGGGCGTTCAACGTAAACGCCGTGGCGCAGGCAAAGGCCGTGATAGAGGTGCACGAAATGTTCCGGTCGCCCGCCATTCTGCAGGGGGCAGACCTGGCCAACGCCTTTATGGGCGGCCGGGTGGACTTTGCAAACGGCACAGTGCAGGACAAAATAAAGGGAGCCGCCAATATTGGCGCGGCAGTGAAAAAGTATGGGGAAAACAGCCCGGTGCCGGTGGTGCTGCACCTGGACCACGGCCGCGATTTTGACAGCGTGACGGCGGCCATTTCCGGCGGGTACACCTCGGTGATGATTGATGGAAGCAGCCTGCCATTCAACGAGAATGTAGAGCTGACACGCGAAGTGGTAAAGTACGCCCACGAGCGCGGCGTCTCGGTGGAGGGCGAGCTGGGCGTACTGGCCGGTGTGGAGGACCATGTGTTCAGCCAGGCCAGCACGTATACAAACCCGCTGGACGCGGTGGAGTTCGTGCGCCAAACTGGCGTGGACGCCCTGGCCATCAGCTATGGCACCATGCACGGCGCCTCTAAGGGAAAAGATGTAAAGCTGCGCAAAGAGATACCGACAGCCATTCGGGAATGCCTTTTGCACGAAGGGCTTTTCTGTGTGCTGGTAAGCCACGGCTCGTCTACGGTTCCCGGTTACATTGTGGACGAGATTAACGCGCTGGGCGGGAAGCTGGCAAATGCCCATGGCATTGCGCTGGAGCAATTAAAGGCCGCCATTCCCTGCGGCATTGGAAAAATCAATGTGGACACCGATATCCGGCTGGCTGTGACGCGAAACCTGAAAGAGCTGTTTGCCCAAAGGCCCGAACTGCAGGCCAGCGCATCGATTGGCGGCATTTACGAAAGGCTGCAGGCAAAACCGGAACAGTTTGACCCGCGCGCTTTCCTGCAGCCCATTATGGATACCGTGATGTACGGCACTGTGCCGGACGACGATGTGCGCGCGGTGTGCGGCTGCATCGAGCGCGGCGTGAAAGAGGCGGTGGGCACCCTTATTGTGGAATTTGGCAGTGTGGGCAAGGCGCCGCTGGTAGAGCCGGTGGGCCTGGACGAAATGGCCTGGCGCTACCGCAAAGCGGGCATCTGAAAGCGCACGAAAGGAAAGCCGGTACATATGAAAAAAACAAACCTTCTTCTCATTCACGGCGGCGCGCCCACCGCGGTGCTCAACGCCTCTTTGTACGGCGCTGTGCAGGAGGCCAAGCGGCACCCTGAAATTGGCCATATCTATGGCGCGCTGGGCGGAAGCCTGGCGGCCGCACGCGGGGAATGGCTGGACCTGGGCGCCGTACCGCAGAGTGAGCTGGCCCTGCTGCCAGGCAGCCCTTCCTCCGCCATCGGCACCAGCCGGGATCATTTAGAACCGGCAGATTATGACGCCATTGCGGCCCGCCTGCAGGCCGGTGAAGTTGGCATCGTATGCTTCAACGGGGGAAACGGCAGCATGGACGCCTGCGGCAGACTATACGAGGCCTGCTGCCGGCAGGGGGCGGATGTGCGCGTTGTGGGCATACCGAAAACCATGGACAATGACATTGCCGTAACCGACCATGCCCCCGGTTATGGCAGTGCGGCACGGTATATGGCGGGCAGCGTGGCAGAGGTGTGCTGCGATGTGCGCGGCCTGCCGATTCATGTTGTGGTAATAGAGGCCATGGGGCGCAGCGCGGGTTGGGTGGCGGCGGCCAGCGCGCTGGCCGAAGAGTGCGGCACCGGCGGGCCCGATTTGATTTATCTGCCGGAACGCGCGTTCGATGAAGCGCGCTTCCTCAGCGATGTCAGGCAGCTGATTGCCCAAAAGGGCTGCGGTGTGGTGGTGGCCAGCGAAGGCCTGTGCGGGCAGGACGGGGCGCCCCTTGTGGCGCCTGTGATGACTGTGGGGCGGGCCACCTATTTTGGGGATGTCTCTGCCCATTTGGCGCAGCTCATTGTTCAAAAGCTGGGCTATAAGGCGCGCAGCGAAAAACCCGGGCTTTTGGGCCGGGCCTCCATTGCATGGCAAAGCGAGATAGACAGGCAGGAGGCGGAACTGGCCGGGCGTGAAGCAGTAAAGGCTGCATGTGCGGGGGCCACCGGCGTCATGGTGGGCTTCCGGCGGCACGAAGGGGCCGTTTATGCAGTGAGCCCGGAATGCATCCCCATTGAGCAGGTGATGCTGGCTGAGAAAAAGATGCCGGAAGAATTTATCAACCAGGCGGGCAATGGCGTGACAGAAAGCTTCAAGGCATGGTGCCGCCCGCTGGTAGGGCCGCTGCCGCGCTTTGTCAGTTTCCAAAAGGGGGGCAGGCTGAAATGAAACACATCTATTTGAATTTAAAACGCTTCGATATCTGCCCCCGGTATGGCGGGGTGAACCGGCTGGCGCCGGCGGCGGAATGGGGCCGCACCATTGTAGAGCGCACACAGGAAGCGCTGCGGGGTTACCGCGCGGATGAAGCGGAATTTGTTATGTACTTCCCAGAGGCGCACATCCTTCCTGCCGCTGCGGCCAAAACACCCGGCAGCCCGGTTAAGCTCGGCTGCCAGGGGCTTTACCGGGCCGACACGGCGCCGGGCGGTAATTTTGGGGCCTTTACCGCAAACCGCACCGGCCACGCCATGGCACAGCTGGGGTGCGAAAGCGTGCTGATTGGCCACTGTGAAGAGCGCGCCGACAAACTGGGCCTTCTGACGGCGGCAGGGGCAGAAAGCGGGCAGGCGGCGGCCGCCGTGAACCGGGTTTTAAACGAAGAGATCCGGGCGGCGCAGGCGGCCGGGCTGGCAGTGCTGTACTGCATTGGGGAAAAATCGGAAGAACAGGAACACTGGCAGCAGGTGCTTGGCGCACAGCTGCGGGACGGCTTGGCCGGTGTAGATAAAAGCCGCGTGGTGGTGGCCTATGAGCCCATCTGGGGCATCGGCCCGGGAAAAACGCCGGCAGACAGGCCGTATATCGAAAAAGTGGCCCGGTTTGTAAAGCAGTGCACGGGCGGCCTGGATGTTGTGTACGGCGGCGGCCTGAAAGCGGAGAATGCGGCCATGCTGGCCTCCATTCCAGAAATCAGCGGCGGCCTTATTGCGCTGACGCGCTTTTCCGGCGAAATTGGCTTTTATCCGGAAGAATACCTCGATATCATCCACACCTACCTGGGAAAGTGAGGAAGCAGCATGAAACTGGAATTTGAATACGGGCAAGGCACGATGGGCGCAGAGCTGCCGGACAACACAGATGTGTTCATCCCGGGGCAGACAGTGGCAGACCCGCCATGCATCGAACAGACATGGCAGGCCTTATACGAGGCAACCATGCAAAGCATCCGCAACCCCATCGGCATGCCGCCGCTGAAAGCGCTGGCCCACCGGGGCAGCACGGTGGTGTTTGTCATACCGGATATTGTCAAGGGCGGCAACCAGCCCACCAGCCACCGCAAGGTGGCCATCCGTGCGTGCCTGGACGAGCTGTATGCGGCCGGAGTGGAAAAAAAGGACGTGCTGCTTTTGTTTTCAAACGGGCTGCACCCGCGCGCAACCGTGCCGGAGATGAAGACCATTCTGGGGCCGGAGCTGTTTCAGGAGTTCTACCCCACAGGGCAGATTACAAGCCACGATTCAGAGGACTACAAACACCTTGTGGACCTTGGGTATACGCCGCAGGGGGACCATGTGATTTTGAACAAATATGTGTACGATGCCGATGTGGCCATTCTCATCGGGCACACACAGGGCAACCCGTACGGCGGCTATTCAGGCGGGTATAAGCACTGTGCCACCGGCATTACGCACTGGCGCAGCATCTCGGCGCACCATGTGCCGCAGGTGATGCACCGGCAGGATTTTGTGCCCGTGAGCACCAGCAGCGAAATGCGCCACAAGTTCGACCAGCAGGGCATGTATATGGAAGAGAAGATGGGCAAAAAGTTCTTCTGCTGTGATGCAGTGCTGGATACCCAAAACCGCCAAATTGAAATCAACTCGGGCTGGGCAAAACAGATGCAGCCGGTGAGCTGGAAAACGGCGGATAAACGCACCTATGTGCACTGGGCGAAAAAGAAATATGACGTGGTGGTGTTCGGCATGCCGACAAAATTCCACTACGGGGACGGGATGGGGACAAACCCCATTCAGATGATGCAGGCGCTTTCGGCACAGGTAATCCGGCACAAACGGGTGTTGGCAGACAGATGCGTGTTCATTGTGTCCAGCATTTGCGACGGGTGGTTTCACGAGGAGCGCTGGCCATACCTGAGGGAACTGTATGAAATGTTCCAGCACGATTCGATGAATATTCTGCCGGATATGAACCGGTATGGAGAGTACTTTGCCACAAACGGGGAATATATCCGCAAATACCGGTTTGCCAATGCGTTCCACCCGTTCCACGGTTTTTCCATGATGAGCTGCGGGCACCTGGCGGAAGAGCACACAAGTGCAATCTACATAGTGGGCGCGCGGGAGCCGGGCATTGCCCGCGGGATGGGGCTGAAAACTCGCGCAACGTTTGAAGAGGCGCTGGAGGACGCCAAAAGAAAATATGTGGGGCCATGCCCCAATATTCTGGCCCTGCCGCAGACATTTACAACCACGGCGGTGCATCTTTGCATGGAAGACCCGGCCCAAAACAGCCATACGCGCGACAATGCGCCCGCACACCCCTGTGGTGGCTGAGGGAAAGGGCGGCCCATCGGCCCGTTTTCCGAATTTGTAAATCTTCTAAAGAATGCCAAAATATCTGGGATAAGCCACGGGCTCTCCCGGCCGGGTTCTTTGCCGGCCGGGAGTTTTTTGCTGTTTTGGCTCTTTTCATGGTTTCTTTACAGTTTTGTTACGAAAAACGGGTATGATAAAAATAATTCGCAGTTGTACAAAAAACGCGGGATGCCTTGTCCGGCCGCCGGCTGGACAAATACCAGGATGTGTAGTATAATAAACCACACTTATAAGTGTGCCCAAAGCACGCCTGCAACGCGGGACCCCGTTGAAATTTGCCCAGGGAAGAGGAGCACGCCATGATTCGCAGAAACCAGAAAATTTTGAATGCCGTCAACATGCTGCTGGATGCGGCGCTGGTGTTCTGTGCCTATTTGCTGGCCACTTATATCCGTTTTGACATCATGTATGGCGCCGCGCCTGCGCTGCAGCTTGCGTGGAACCGCAGATATTTTGAAATTGCCGCAGTGTATGCCGTGGTGCTTGTGGCGGTGTTCTACGCCGCCAGGCTGTACGGCTCGTACCGTTTTCAGTCTCAAGGGCGGGAGCTGGCGGTGATCTTTACGGTAAACGCTGTGGGCGTTTCTGTCCTCACAGCGCTTTTGTATGTCACGCGCTTTGCCGATTTTTCCCGCCTTGCGATCTTTATGTTTTTTGCTTTTTCCACCTTTTTTGTCAGCGCAAAGCGCATCGTTTTACGGTCGCTTCTACGATATTATAGAAGACGGGGATATAACACAAAGTATCTGCTGGTTTTGGGCTCCAGCAAATTGGCGGAAAGTTATTGGAAAGAAATTCAGGATAACCCTCAATATGGCTGTGTAATTCTGGGAAATATTGCTTCCGAGCAGTGTGAAAATATGTTGCCTTACCTTGGTGGTTATGATGTGCTGCGAAACTTTCTTATACAGAACACAGTAGATGAAGTGATTATTGGTATGCAAAATGCCGGATATGAAAAAATCGGTGAAATTATTTCTATTTGCGGCAGATACGGAGTAAAGGCATCTGTGATACCGGCGTATAATGATTTTATCCCCAGTGTTCCCACGATCGAGCATGTTGGCAAGATTAAACTGATCAATGTCCGAAGCAGCCCAAGCAAAGGTATTGCCTGGGATTTTATCAAAAGAGGAATGGATATTGTAATAGCCCTATTGGGTTTGATACTTTTATCACCACTGATGTTAGTGACAGCTGTTTTGATTTATCGCGGAAGTCCTGGACCTATCATATTTAAACAAATACGCGTTGGAAAAAATGGAAAAGAATTTTTGATGTATAAATTCCGCAGTATGTATCAGGATGCGGAGAGCCGCTTGAAGGAACTGGAAAGTATGAACGAAGCAGACGGCCCAGTTTTTAAGATGGCAGAAGACCCTCGAATTACAAAAGTAGGGAAATGGATTAGAAAAACCAGTATTGATGAATTGCCGCAGCTTTTCAATGTTCTAAAAGGTGATATGAGTATTGTAGGCCCCAGGCCGCCACTTCCACGTGAGGTGGCGCAATATAGCGATTGGGCTTGGGGACGCCTCGCAGTAAAACCGGGGCTTACCTGTTATTGGCAAATCAGTGGGCGCAGTGATGTAAGCTTTGAAGAATGGATGAAGCTGGATTTGAAGTATGTAGAAGAGCAGAGCTTCTGGACAGATATGGAAATATTGTGGAAAACAGTAGGCGTTGTATTAAATGGCAAAGGCGCTTATTGAAATAATAATAATTTTATAGGTATTGCTATGTGAGTTTTAGCTGGAGAATATATGATCTTTTATACTTTTATAATTGTACTAAGTGGTACTTTAGCATGGTGGGCACAAAAACTTTCTTATAAACTTATATCTAGAACACGAATAACTGTTCAGGATATTTTCCTAAACTATTTTACCTACATTTTAATTGTTTTATCAGCATTGCCATATTTTTTTACAATGACCTTTCGATATGGAATAGGAACAGACTATTTCATTACGTATTATCCTACATTTGTATCCGCTAGTAATCCTTCCATTTGGCATCCACATGTAGAAACTCTATATCTTTTTATTAATAATTTAGTTGCGTCTTTTACAAACCAGTTTGCTGTTATGTTAGCTATTACAGCCGCATGGATAGTAACATTTTTTTGGTTGGGTATTTGGAAACTGTCCCCAATCCCTTGGTACAGTGTTATTCTGTTCGGAGCACTTCGTCACTATTTTATCAGTATGAATGGAATACGGCAATATATGGGATTGGCAGTAGTCTTTTTTGCTTTTTGCTTTATTAAGGAAAAAGGATGGGGCGGATTTGTAAAGTATACATTGTGTATTTTATTGGGTGCCATGTTTCACCGTTCGACACTACTATTTTTTCCCCTATACTTTTTAAAATTTCTGGTTATCACTCCCAAAATTGCGGTTGTGTTGTTGACTGTAGGCTCCGCCCTGAATACGCCGATGCGTTGGTTTTTGCGTGTGATTTTAAATCTGACACCATATAAGGGACATATAGGTTCGACTTTTGACCGTGCTATTCGTGTAATTCCTCATGATTTTTTGCTTTGCTTGTGTATCGTCTTGATCGGCCTTTTTGGATATCATGAATGCAAAAAAGAACCACTGTTTCGATTTCTATTTAATTTAAGTCTGTTGGCTTTTTTTCTTAGCTTTAATGCTAACTTAATTCCACAGTCAGATCGTATTGAATGGTCTTTATCAATAGGAAACATGTTAATAGTACCTATAGTTCTGTCGAAGATTAACTCCCGTCAAGTGAGAGTAGCGGCAGAGATAGGATTATTATTGTTATTTGGAGCCTACATATACGAAAGAATAATTTTATCCGGTGATCATCAAGTGTATCCGTATGAAAGTATTTTGTGGATGGGGCACAAATTTTTTTAAATTTGTAATGGTTGATTGATAAATTAAGTTGGTATGATAACCGAGTATGGATGTTGTTTGAAGGGAGAAATTTTTTGATTACGATTTTGCTAATTCAATTGCTTATTACTATAGTGGGGATAGATGTACCATTTATAGTAATCAGTATAGTAGGTACAGCGATTGCATATGTGTGGTGCTTTTTAATTCGTGGTCACCTTTTTGAAGCAATGTATCAGCATTGGTTATTGACAGCTTTTGTTATTCAAGGAATTTTGTGGTGCTTACTATCAATAGCTGGGATCGTAAGTTGGTTCACATTTCAACGGGATTTTGGAGTAGATATTAGATATTTACCTCGCCAAGCATACTACCTGTTCTTTTTTCCGTTACTTGCAGTGGCTCCCTATTTTCCAGATAAGCAATTATGCATGGATCTCTTACATAAGTATGGGCGGTGGATGGTGCCAATACTGTTTGGAATTAATGTGTTTTTGACTGACTCAGTTTGCATGAGTAACGTACAACTATTGTGGGTTGGAATCTTGGCACTTTGGTCAAACGGTTATAAGATGCTCGATGTTATTAATTTTATTTTGATTTTATGTAGCGCAGCTTTTTCTCCACAAATGGCACAGTTAGTAATCGCAATTTTGTTTGCAGGTGTTTGGATACTACGTCGGTGGAAGATACTGCGCTGGCTTGGCTGTATGACTTTACCGATAGTGCTCATATCCAGCTTTGTATTGCCGCAGATAAATGGTGTGATTGATTGGGCATGGCAAGTAGATGTTAACACTGGTTGGAGATTAGAATATTGGGCAGATGAAGCGACGGCTATTGTGGATACCTATGGTATGGGTATTGGTTTTGGTACAACTTATGCAAGCTATGAATTTAGCGAACCTCAAAGTGAAATGATTTATAACACGGAGAATGGTTTTTACGGTCCGCGGCCTTTTTCTCAGAATGACGAGTATACAAAGGAGGAACGGCCTTTTGTAACAGCAAGCCACAATAGCTTTGTGTCAGTGGCTTTTCGACAAGGAATTCTGGGACTAGTACTTTTGGTGGGGTCACTTGTAGTAGTTTGGAAGAAGATTTTTTATTATGAAGGTTTTGAAAGTGGGGCAATAATTTTTGCCTTCTGTGGAAGTATATTACTAATTTCTACCAATGTGGGTTTAGAGAGTCCTATGTACCTTTTGCCTACGTTGGGAGCTTTATGTCTTGTGGTTGCGCGAGTATGGCCAGATCTTGCAAATAACTAATAGTAAAAAACTTACTAGACATTTTAGAAACGATTATGTGGCTCAAATGGACATTTTCTGTGAAGGAGTTATAGAATATTCTATCTTACTCAATATTTACTGCATTCTTTGCTGGTATGTAGATGTTAACAGTGAGTTGGCAAAGTTCCTATTGAGTATTTAATTTTGCTCTTTTACTAGATGCTTTCAGGTGTGAATGTTATCAAAAAATGTGGAAAGCCAGAAATGTGACAGAATTTTTACTATATGAGTGTTTCTCTTTTAGAATGGTAGATATATAGGCGCAAATGCATCTAGTGTGTCTGAATATTTTTGGGATATTTGAGGGATACAGATGGAAATAGAACGTGTATTGCTTATTCACAACTATTATCAGCAAGGTGGCGGTGAGCACACAGTATTTGAAAATGAAGTTTGTTTGCTACGTCAACATGGTGTGAACGTATTCACCTATACTCGTGATAATAAAGACTTGAAGAAAAAGCCATGGCTATTGATATTAACCCCATTTTCCACTATTTGGTCATTTTCTAGTTATCGAGCGGTGAAGCGAATAATTCGTCAGCACAATATACAGTTAGTACATTGCCATAACACCTTTCCACAAATTTCCCCATCTGTATATTATGCCGCTTGGAGTTGCGGTATACCAGTGGTACAAACAATACACAATTTTCGATTTATATGTCCGAATGGCTTATGTTTTCGAGACGGACAAATTTGTGAAGATTGTCTTGCAGGAGGACTGAAAAGTGCTCTATTCCACGGATGTTACCGCGGAAGTCGGATTCAGACGTTACCCGTAGTATTGATGCTTTCTATTCACCGTATGTTGAGAACTTATAAAAAGTTACCTTGCATTTTTCTTACCAAGTTTAATAAAGAAAAAATTGCTTCTGCCCTAGGTTTACCAGCCGCTAATATTTTTATCCGAGGAAATTTAGTGAAAAGCGAACAAAAAATGAAGGCAGTGCAGATTAAAAAGAATAGATTTGTTTATGCAGGTCGATTGGATACATATAAAGGTGTCGAGTGGATGTTGGATTGTTTCTCACAACATCCTGAACTGGATTTAGTCATTTTTGGAGATGGGGATTTACGATGGAAAGTGGAAAAGATTGCCGCAAGTTACCCCAACATAAAGTTGCGTGGTCAGTGTGAGCATAGCGAAGTGCTCGCAGGAATTGCATCTGCAGTAGCGTTGGTCTTTCCTAGTTTATTATATGAGGGGTTCCCAATGGTAATTGCCGAGAGTTTTGCGCTTGGTGTTCCGGTGTTGTGCAGTAATGTTGGAAATGGGGCCCAAATTGTTCGTCAGACAGGTGGTGGCGTCCTATACGATTTGGGAAATTTAAAATCTTTTGACAAAGCAGTCAATCAACTTTTGAGAGATAGGAGTAATTTAGCGACTAAGGCTTACCAAGCGGCGATTCAATGGGGGCCAGAGTTCTCTTGGCGTTCTCTGAAAAAGATTTATGAGGAGATTATACGACATGGAACTACGAGTTAATATTCTTGGGGTCCCTATCAGCGTGGTTAATATGGAAAAAACTTTATCACTTTTAACCTCTTGCCTTGCTGAGGCAAAGCAAGGATATGTGTGTGTATCTAATGTGCATACCACAGTTATGGCTTATGACGACATGAATTATCGACAAGTGCAGGCAGAAAGTTTTTTGACTCTGCCAGATGGTAAACCTCTTTCGATAATTGGACAACGTAGAGGTTATTCGGAAATGGAGCAGGTGCGTGGAGTAGAATTGATGCAGCGACTTTTTTCTGAACCAGCTTACCGCTCATATCGACATTATTTTTATGGCAATACATCGGAGAACCTACATATGTTATTACAATCTCTGCGAACAGATTATCCGGACTTGTGCATAGCGGGAGCAGAGCCCTCGGTGTTTCATGAACTTTCTGATGACGAGTGTGCTGCTTTAGCAAACAGAGTGCGTGAAGCCCAAACTGATTTTTTATGGGTAGGTTTGGGAGCGCCTCGACAAGAGTTTCTGTGTGCTAGACTAAAAGGTTCTACAGGTGCAGTTCCCATTGGTGTAGGAGGGGCCTTCAATGTGCTGGCACATATTGTACCAGATGCACCAATCTGGATGCGAAAACTATCATTGGAATGGCTATACCGTCTGCTAAAAGAACCAAAAAGATTACTGAAGAGATATATTGTTACTAATGCAAAATTTCTGTGGTTAACCATTGTTTGTCATAGAGACTAGATATATGATGAAAATAACTATATAAAATGCTCAATGGGGAATATCCATGAAAAAATTACTTTATTTAGCTTTGTGGAATATAGAAGATAAAGTTTCTAATGATGGTGTTGCGAAGAAAGTTATAGAACAGGCACAGACATTTCTCGATATAGGGTATGAAGCGGATGTCGTGATGCGCAATGAAACAAGAATGCTTGTATTCAGTATTCCAGATAATAATGTGAAGGAATTTCAAATGAAGTCTTCTCATGTTCTTCCACAACGGAAGTATTTTTACAAAAGTGTCTTTGACTATTTGCCAGTTGACCAATATGACGTCATTTATATTCGATATCAATTGGCTGATATTTATTTTTGCCGTTTGCTAGAGCATTTGTACCGAACAAAAAAAGATAGTACACCGATTTTAGTAGAGATCCCTTCATATCCATATGTAGGAGAATGTAGGCATGATTTCAAAAAGAGGGTTTTGTACATTCAAGATGTGATACATAAAAAAAAGCTTAAACTTTGGGTAGATAGAATTGTAACATTAGAGAAAAGTGATCAAATATTTGGCATACCTACACTGTATATACAAAATGGAGTATTTTTGCAAGGCTATCGGTTAAAAAAGCAAAACCAATCTAAATCGTTAAATTTTTGTTGCGCAGCACAATTTGCTGCATGGCATGGTATAGATCGTTTACTACGGGGTATAGCACAATATAAGAAACATTCTTATCCTGAATGTCCTGTACACCTATATCTTGCGGGAGAAGGCCCAGAATTAAATAATCTACAAAAAATTACAAATCAGTTGGGCTTGCAAAGCGAAGTGACGTTTTGTGGTAAGCTAAATCAAAAGCAATTGTATGAACAGCTGTATGACCGTTGTGATATAGGCGTGGAATGCTTGGCAACTTTTAGGAAGAATGTAGGGGGCGTTTCATCTTCACTAAAATCTAGAGAATACCTTGCGGTGGGGATGCCTTTTATTTATTCAGGAAAGATTGATGTGTTAGAACAAAATGCAGCCGACTTTGTTTTTGAAATTCCATCGAGTGAAGAGCCTGTCGATATACAGAGTGTTATAGATGAATACAATAAATTATTACAAAAGGAGACTAAGAAAGAACTTTCTGCGAGAATACGGACATACGCAAATCAGTGTGTTAGCTGGCAAACTACTATGTCGGAAGTTGTAGAGTGGATACAACAAGAGAAAAAGGGAGAATAAAGAAATGAAACAAAAACTCTTACGAAAGATTCGAGGGAAATCAATCCGTGTGGGTGTTGTAGGCCTCGGTTACGTAGGCCTCCCTCTGGCAGTAGAAAAAGCAAAAGCCGGGTTTGAAACAATCGGGTTCGATATACAAAGCCAAAAAGTAGAAATGGTGAACGCGGGGCACAACTATATCGGCGATGTGGTGGATAGTGAACTTGAAGCGCTTGTCAAAGCGGGCACATTGCGTGCTACCACAGATTTTAGCTTCATCAAAGATATGGATTTTATCGCCATCTGTGTGCCTACCCCATTAGACGCTCATCAAGAGCCGGATATCAGCTATGTAAGGGATTCTGCAATAGAGATTGCAAAATATCTGAAGCCGGAAACCATGGTGGTTTTGGAATCTACCACATACCCTGGTACAACAGAAGAGCTTATCAAGCCTATTTTGGAAAAAGGCAGTGGACTTGTGTGCGGCCAAGATTTCTACCTTGGGTTTAGCCCCGAGCGTGTAGACCCGGGCAACCTGATTTACAAAACCAAAAATACGCCCAAAGTGGTAGGCGGTGTGGGAAAGGATGCCACAGAGGTAATTGCCGCTATGTACCGCGCAGTGCTGGAGGGGGATGTGAAAGAGGTATCCAGCCCGGCGGTGGCAGAGATGGAGAAAATCCTTGAGAATACCTACCGCAATATCAATATTGGCCTAGTGAATGAACTGGCCCGTCTGTGCAACAAAATGGGCATTTCCATTTGGGAAGTGGTAGATGCCGCAAAAACAAAGCCTTACGGTTTTCAGGCCTTTTATCCTGGCCCCGGCCTTGGCGGGCATTGCATTCCGTTAGACCCATATTATCTTACCTGGAAAGCGCGAGAATATGGCTTCCATACCACATTGATTGAAAACAGCATGGTGATCAATGACAGCCAGCCGGAATATTGCGTGCAGCGTGCCATGCATATTTTGAACCGTCATAAAAAAGCAATCAATGGCGCAAAGGTGTTGGTTCTGGGTGTGGCATATAAACAGGATATTGACGATTACCGCGAAAGCCCGGCACTGCGCGTGATTGACGAGTTGGAAAAGGTTGGAGCAGACGTAAGTTATTTCGACCCGTGGGTGCCACAGTGTAAACATGCCGGCAAGGTGCTGCAAAGCATTCCGGCGCTGACGCCGGAGACCGTGAACGAAGCGGATTTGGTGATGGTGACTTGTGCACACACCAATGTGGATTATGCCATGGTGCAACAGAACGCCAAAGCTGTGTTTGACACGAAAAATGTTATGAAGGACATTGCGAATAGGGAAAATATCGAGGTGCTATAACAATGAAATACGCCCTGATTGGCTGTGGACGCATTGCCACAAACCACATCAAAGCCGTTTTAAACAACGGGCTGGAACTTGTGGCGGTTTGCGATATTGTGCCGGAGCACATGGAAACCCTTTTGGCAAAACATGGCTTGGAAAATGAAGCGTCCATCCTTCGCTATACAGATTATAGGAAGCTGCTTGCCCAACATCCGGAGCTGGAGCTTGTTGCGATTGCTACTGAAAGTGGGCTGCATGCGCAAATTGCACTGGCTTGTATTGATGCAGGCGTGAATGTCATCATTGAAAAACCCATTGCCATGTGCATGGCGGACGCAGATGAAATTATCCGCCGCAGCAAGGAAAAGGGTGTGACAGTGTGTGCATGCCATCAGAACCGTTTCAATGTGGCTGTGCAGAAAACCAGGCAGGCGTTGGAGGCCGGGCGCTTTGGCCGCCTGAGCCATGGCAGTATTCATGTGCGTTGGAACCGCAATAAAGCTTATTACGAACAGGCGCCCTGGCGGGGCACCTGGGCGCAGGATGGCGGATGCCTGATGAACCAGTGCATCCACGGCATCGATCTTTTGCGCTGGATGTTCGGCAATGAAGTGGATGAAGTGTATGGTGTGACCAGGCAGCAATTCCATGATTATTTGGAGGCCGAGGACATCGGCATGGCTGTCATTAAATTTAAAAACGGCGCCGTGGCCACGGTGGAGGGTACAACTAATGTGTACCCCCAAAACCTGGAGGAGACGCTGTATCTGTTTGGCGAAAAGGGCACGGTGAAAATTGGCGGCACGTCCACCAATAATTTGGATGTATGGCAATTTGCCGACGAGACGGAAGCCGATGAGGCCAATAAAGGCTTGAAAGAACAGACCAGTAATGTGTACGGCAATGGACACACCAGCCTGTATGCAGATGTGATCGACGCAATTCAAAATCACCGAAAGCCCTATGTGGACGCTGTGGCGGGCCGCAATGCCTTAGAGCTGGTGCTGGCCATTTATAAAAGTTGTAAAACAGGGCAGCCCGTAAAACTGCCGCTGAAAGAGTTTGCGAGCGAGGATATGAAGGGATTGTTTGGAAATGGAAGCCTTCATTCATGATAGCAGTTTTGTAGACGAAAACGTGAAAATTGGAAAGGGCACAAAAATCTGGCATTTTTGCCATATCCAAAGTGGTGCATCTATCGGTAAAAACTGTACGTTGGGTCAAAATGTGAACATAGCGGGCAATGTATGTATTGGAAATGGTGTAAAGATTCAGAATAATGTTTCGGTATATGAGGGCGTGGAATTGCAAGACGATGTGTTTTGCGGACCATCCATGGTGTTTACCAATGATTTGACGCCCCGTGCCCGTTTTCCAAAAGGCGCAGCGAATTATAAAAAGACGTTGGTAAAGCATGACGCTACACTTGGGGCAAACTGTACTATCGTATGCGGGCACACAATTGGGGAATATGCGACAGTGGCTGCCGGCGCAGTAGTGACAAAAGATGTGCATCCTTATGCGCTTATGGCAGGTGTACCTGCGAGGCAAATCGGCTGGGTATGTCAGTGTGGTCAGGTTTTAGATGAAGCATTATGTTGTCCCGATTGTGGGAAAAAGTACACATATAAAAATGATTCATTGCAGGAAATGAAGGAATGAATATGATACAATTCCGCGATTTACAAAAACAGTATGAAGTGTTAAAGCCTCAAATCGATGCTGCCATGCAGAAGGTGTGTGTACAGGCAGATTTTATCTCCGGGCATGAAGTGAAGGAACTGGAACAACAGCTTGCCGAATATGTAGGTGTCAAGCATTGCATCACCTGCGCCAACGGCACCGATGCCCTAACGTTGGTATTGATGGCTTGGGGAATTGGGCCTGGTGATGCCATCCTGGTGCCAGATTTCACCTTCTTTGCAAGTGGAGAAACGGTGGCGTTTGAGGGTGCGACCCCACTGTTTGTGGACGTGGACAAGCGCACTTTCAACCTTGACCCAGACAAACTGGAAGAAACAATATTGCAGGTAAAAGCGCAGGGGAAATATAACTTGCGTGCTGTGGTAGCAGTAGATTTGTTTGGCTTGCCTGCTGATTATCCACGCATTGAAGCTATCTGCAAAAAATATGGCCTCCTCTTGTTGGAAGATGGAGCCCAAGGCTTTGGCGGCACGGTGAATGGCCGCCGTGCAGGCAGCTTTGGCGATGCAGCAACAACAAGCTTTTTCCCGGCCAAGCCATTGGGGTGCTATGGCGACGGCGGCGCTGTTTTTACGAACAATGACGAATGGGCTGCGCTTATCCGCAGCTATGCGGTTCATGGCAAAGGCGGCATGAAATATGATAATGTGCGAATCGGCCTGAATAGCCGGCTGGATACGATTCAAGCGGCCATTCTCACAGTAAAGTTGAAAGCGTTTCAAAACTACGAGCTAAATGCAGTGGAACAAGTTTCCCGCTGGTATGATGAGGCTTTCAAAGATAGCGGATTAGTGCTTCCCTACCGGCCAACAGGGTTTACCAGCAGCTGGGCACAATACACTGTGCAGCTGCCACAGGGCACTGACCGTGAGGCGTTGCAGGCGAAGCTAAGGGAACAGGGGATTCCCACAATGGTGTATTATCCAAAGCCTATGCACCAGCAAAAAGCGTTTGCTGGCACCGATAGCGCTGTCGCAGATTGCCCTGTCACTGAGCGACTGTGTGCGACTGTGCTGAGTTTGCCGATGCATCCATACATGACAAGAGAGGAAAATTTTTGTGTAGCAAATGGGGTTAAAAATAATGACTAATCACAAGTAAAATTTGTTTCCAGGTATTGATTTGTTTAAATTGATTGGAGCAGTCATTGTCGTGGCGATTCATTCGCATCCTTTTGAAAACAGCCCTTTGACAATGTGGGCTGATTTTGTTTACAAACTTATTTGCAATACAGCGGTTCCTTTCTTTTTATCACTTCGGATTCCTGTTAGGGTGTAAGCCCATTGAGGGAGAAAAGGATTTTCAAGAAATTGAAATCTTTTGTTCTGATATATAGAGCTGCGGTATTATCTTATTTTTACAGAAAATGAAAGAGAGAATATGTGAGAAAATATGCAAGATAGAATTCTCCTTATTACACAGGGATTCCCTTTTGACGAATGTGAGCGCGCTTTTCTGGAGGTAGAGTTTGAGGAACTGACAAAGCGCTTTCAAATGAATGTACTGGCCAATAATGTAACAGGAAAGATTGTTCATAAGTTTCCAGAAGATATCCCATGCTGGAGATATCATATTGGAAAATTGAATATTTTTCGATTACCTGCACAGTTGAGATATCCTGAGGTAAGAAAAGATATTGTTTCTTGTTGGTTTGCAATGAAAGCAAGGGAAAAAATTAGAACGACTATAAGGATTCTTGCATATAGCTTGCGTGCAGAAGAGCTTTTCCGTCAAATGGAAGAGATTGTGAAACAGCAGAATATAAATTTTATTTATACCTATTGGTGTACACAGGCTACGATTGCAGCGGTACGTTTAAAAAAGAGATATCCGCAATTGAAGGTTATTACTCGTTTTCATGGGTACGATTTATATAGAGAAAGAGTTGCGGGAAACTGGCAACCTCTGCGCCCCTTCATTGCAGGAAATGCAAATCTGCTAGTATTTGCCTGCAAGAGGGGAAGAGAGTATTTTTTGGGCCAATGGCCGGGTGAGTGGGAAAAATACAGCATTGTTTCCTATTTGGGCACAAGGGCAATGCAGCGAGTCATCCCCCAAAACACGGATAAGCTGGTTGTTGTAAGCTGCTCTAATTTGATACCACTGAAACGAGTTCATATGATTATTGAAGCACTTGCACTGCTTCCAGATCAAATTCGGGTTGAATGGCATCATCTGGGAGATGGCTTTGAAAGAGAAAAACTTGAAAAACTTGCGGCGGAAAAGCTAACACCCAAGCCGCACATTTTCTGGAAATTCTGGGGGGCAATGCCCCATGATGAAATAGAGACCGTTTACCAAAAAATTTCACCGGATTTGTTTATTACCACTTCTTCCACGGAAGGGCTTCCGGTTTCTGTGCAGGAATCATTTGCCATGGGGATACCGGCCATCGGGACCGACGTGGGAGGAATGGCGGAGCTGATCTCTAACAGAGAAACGGGATATCTCCTGCCAGCCGATTTTGATCTCTTTGAGGCGGCGCATTGCATCGAATCATATGGGAAACTGTCCGCTGCAGAGAAAAAGAGTATGGCTGAAAACGCTCTTAACAAATGGAAAAAACATTTTTCTGCAGAAAAAAATGCAAAAAAGTTTGCCGAAATTTTGAAGCGGATGGGTCAATAAGGAGTAGAAGATGTCAAAAACGAAAGTGAGCGTTGTAATTCCAATATATAATGTAAGGCCCTATCTTCGACAGTGTATTGAAAGTGTTTTGGCCCAGACTTTGCAGGAAATTGAAATTATTCTGGTGGATGATGGCTCTACGGACGGATGCGAGAAGATATGTGATGAATATGCGGCGCAGGATACTCGCATCCGGGTGATTCACAAGAAAAATGGGGGCCTAGTTAGTGCGCGGAAGGCGGGCAGTGCAATTGCAAGAGGTGAGTATATTGCTTGCCTGGATGGAGACGACTTCGTGGAGCCGATGATTTACCAAACGCTCTATGAAGCGGCGGTGAGAACTAACGCGCAGATTGTGCAGTGCGCAAGCTATTTTGCTGTGTCAGAAGACGAGGGCAGAGAGATTTTCACTGTAATCAAAAGCCCTCGTGAAACGTATGGAAAAAAAGAGATTCGGGAAACCTTCTATCCCGGCCTGTTCCTGCGGCAGACCTTCCCGCCCAGCGTGTGGAGCAAGCTATTTAGAAGGGATGAGTATGTAACCCATATTGCCGAACTGGACGATGATATCTCCATGGGAGAGGACATGGCTTTTTCTTACCAGATGCTGATGCAATGTCAGCGCTTGACCGTGGTGTTTCCTCCAATGTACAATTATCGAATAAGAAACGAATCAATGAGCAGGAGCTACCGGAAGGATCTCTACAAAAGTTTTATGCTTGTCTGTGACCATTTGAGCAGGCAGACAGAACAAGAGAAAAATCCTGTGCTGACAGAACAGGCGGAACAGCTGTATTTGTTTGAATGTGTAAGATGCGTACTCAATGAATTGAACCCCCATAGTCCTTTGAGGGGAAATGAACTGCAGTTGTTCTTGGAACAAATCGCTACCCAATTTGAGCCAAAGCAGTGGAGACGATTCCTTGCAATGGAATACAGAGGGAAAAAATGTAAACTAATCGTGTGGTTGTGTATGCTTCGAATGAAAAAAACTCTCTATGCGCTGGTGTGTCTGGGGCGCATAAAGCATATGGCAGATGAAAAAATATAGCTGATGGATTTGAAATGAGACAAACCGTTGAATAACAAGATAGAGAATATCCGCAAATGTTCCCGATGAACTGGCGCGGATAAGTTTTACAAATGACAAGAGGAGAAACATGAAAACATGATTTGCATAGAACTTATAGGGGGACTTGGCAATCAAATGTTTGTATACGCATTTGCCAGAGCCTTGCAGATGAGAACAGGAGAAGAAATTGTTCTTTACGATTTCTATATGAAAGAGTTTCAGAAAACACAAGAAGGAAAGTTTGCAATAAAACCACTGGTCGCACAGAACAAGGCGGTTCGAAGAGTGAAAAGAGAACAGCAAGGAGAAAATATATTTTCAGTCACTCTAGATCCAGCGCGATATTTACTGTTTCGAGCAATCAAAAAGCTGTGGAAAATAAAAACGCGGCCCAGATCCATGGATCCGAGGACCGTGTTTGAAATGGAAAGAGCGCTGCAGCCGGCATTTAACCGTATGGGTATTTGTAGCTTACAAAACGGATATGTACCTACTGTGCGGTATCCGTGGCCCTCAAAGTATGTTTGCCAAGGTTATTTTCAAAGTGCGTCGTTTTGGGGGGAGTATGTTGATAAGATCAGGGAGGAACTCTACCGACCGGATTTGATAAGAGAGTATAACCGGCCATTGTTAGAAAAAATGCGGATGTGCGAATCTGTGAGCTTACATATACGGTTGGGCGACTATGTGCATGATCAGGCTGCCAGAAATAGACATTATGTATGTGATGCCAAATACTATGTCAATGCAGTAAACCGTGCAAAACAAATTTTAAGCGATCCTGTTTTCTTCGTTTTTACAAATGAATATGATACAGTGCGACAACTAGATCTATTTAGGGATATCAAGTGGGAACTTGTCCCCGAAGGGAATTCGGCAATCGAAGATATGCAGTTGATGGCACAGTGCAAAAATCATATTATATCAAACTCAAGTTTTAGCTGGTGGGGTCAGTTTTTGAGCCCAAATTCAGAGAAAAAGGTGTTCGCGCCGGCGCGTTGGTATCGTATAGATGTGCCGACAGGCATCTACATGGAAGGCTGGGAAATCATTCCTGTGGAATCATTTCCTCTTTAATGGTGGAAGATAGAATGAGAACAAAAAGCGCATTAAAAAATATCGTGGTTTCATTCGGTGCATATGCATTGTTGATGATTCTTGGCTTGCTTGTACGACGAATGGTACTGTACAGTTTTGACGTCGAATTGGTTGGGTATGGAGGAATGTTGGGCAATCTTTTTTCATTGCTCGGCATAGCTAATCTAGGCGCCGACGGAATGTTCAATTATCGTATGTACAAAGCGTTTGCCGAAAGAAATGAAAAACGCATCGGCAAACTGCTTGGTATGTATAAAGTGATGTTCCAAATTTTAGGGTGTATTCTTACGGTCCTGTGCATTTTAATCTTTTTCCTGCTTCCAATCATTTTTGCCGGCAAGATAAGTCAATGGAACTATTTTCGATGGATGTTCGTCATACAAGCTTGCACAGCGATAAGCTCTTATTTTTTTTCCTACTGGAAAAGTTTGCTGATTGCAGGACAAAAAGAGTATAAAATCGTTGAAATAGAATCGGTAGTACAAGTTCTAGGCCTTTTTGCAAAGGCGGTCGTTTTGTGGACGACTAGAGACTATCTATTTTACCTTTTCTTAACGTTGGTATTTGGAATAGCGGGTATGATTTTCGTTGCGATATCTGCTCGGAAAACATACCCTAATATACAAGTACTCAAGGTAGAACATAGGGATTTCCTTGAAGAGGGAATTGTACGAGAAATACGAGATCTTTTTACAATTAAAGTTGCAAATGCGTTTAATTTAAACACGGACAATCTCATCATAGCATTTCTGATAGACGTAAAGACGTCAGCATTATATACAAACTATGTTTTTGTTGGAAGTAATGTGTTGACTCTGTTAACAAAATTAACTTATCCGTTGACGGCGAGCATTGCAAATATGCTACACGAAGGGGAGAAAGAGAGGTCGTACCGTTTTTACAAGATGTATAATCTTGCATGTGGATATCTTGCTGCTATAATTTTTGTGTGCTTTAATGTTGTGTTTCAGCCGGCAATAACCGTCTTGTTTGGCAAACAGTTTTTACTGTCGCCGGGATTTGTTTTCATGTACTCTCTTGTGGGATATATTGCAATCAAAAATCAGGCAATCGGATCATTTCGCGGTGTATTTGGTGAATTCCAAGTGGAGAAGAATTATTCGATTATCAGTTTAATAACAAATTTTACTGTCTCTTTCGTCTTTGGAAAGTGGTGGGGAATGCCGGGAATTATTTTTGGTACTGTTTTAGCGAACTTGGAAATATGGCATTCTCGCTTCGTGGTTGTAGCTCGGACTTGCTTTAAACTACGAGTCTGGCAAGAGTGGATCAAAGAGGCAGTGTTTTTTGTGATTGTATTAGTCGAATGGAGGATAGCAACACGCCTCACAGTTGCGGCTCCTTTCACCTGGAGAGGGATTATCGTTTGTGGCCTTGTAGGAGTGATGGTGACCACAGGGATAAATACAATCATTTTTTGCAGAACACAAGCATTTCATGATCTGATCAGAAAAGTGATAGGAATCACTAAGGCTAAAAAAGAAAACAGCTGAGATTAAAATGTAGGTAAAGGAGCAACCCATGATTCCTAAGATATCCATTCTTATTCCCGCCTATGAAGACGGAAAGCGTCTGGAGCGCCTGTTGAGATCTATTGAAGAGCAGACGGAAAAGGACTATCAGGTTATCATTTCAGACGATTCAGAGAGCGATGACTGCAAAAAGGTGGCCCGAAAATTTTCGAATCGTATGGCACTCACATATTTGCCGCATAAACGCGGGAAAACAGCGGCGGCCAATTGGAATAATCTGTTGAGATATGCACCAGGGAAAATTATCAAATTTATGCATCAAGATGACTGGTTTGCGGAACCAGAGTCATTGAAAAAGATGGTTGACCTGTTAGAAGAGAGTGGATGCTCATTTGCTTTTCAGGATGGAAGCTTGTAAACGCATCGAATTATGTTTATGGATTTATCAGCCCTGAACAAGAACGAAACTTGCGGGAAAATATAGACAATCTTTTTTTGGGCAACTGCATTGGAGCTCCAAGTGATACGATTTTTTACAAAAATGAAGTGTTATTTGATGAAGAGATGCGCTGGGCAGTCGACATCGACTTTTATCTGCAGTACCTGCACTGTCGACCTGGTTTTGCGTTAACCAGAGAGCCGTTGGTGTGTATTGAACAGCACGACGGACAAGTTACCAAGCAAGTCCAAAATGATGATGCAATCAACCTCCGTGAGTTCGAAAAGATATTCCAGAAATATTCACTGGATAATGTAACGATGTTCTGCGAATACATGCTTAAAATAAGAATGCGGCGGCAGAAGTACATAACAATGAAAGATTTGCAAGGATGCAGAACGAATAAGGTTATCTCCTTATGGTTTAGGGAAAGAATCAACTATTATAAGTCTAGCATGAAAAAGCGTATATTGAAAATATTCCATGGTAAGATTGAGTAAAAGGAAGGGGTGTTGCATTTGAAAAAAGCACTTATCACCGGTATCACCGGCCAAGACGGCAGCTATCTTGCCGAGTTTTTGCTTGAGAAAGGTTACGAAGTGCATGGCCTTTTGCGCCGCACCTCCACCTCTAATACCGAGCGCATCGACCATCTGATTGCCGAAAACAAAATCACTCTGCACTTGGGGGATATGGCGGACTCCAGCAGCATCATCCGTGTGGTGGCACTGGTACAGCCGGACGAGATCTATAACCTTGCGGCGCAGAGCCATGTGGCGCTGAGTTTCGACGCACCCGAATATGCCGGCGATGTGGACGCCCTCGGCGCCCTTCGCGTGCTGGAGGCGGTGCGTATCCTGGGCCTTACCAAGACCTGCCGTGTTTACCAGGCTTCCACCAGCGAACTGTTCGGAAAGGTGGAGGAAGTGCCACAGCGGGAGACAACGCCTTTCCACCCTTACAGTCCCTATGCTGTCGCCAAGCAGTATGGTTTCTGGATCGTTCAGGAATACCGGGAGGCCTACGGCATGTATGCTTGCAATGGCATCCTGTTCAACCATGAATCGGAGCGCCGGGGACATAACTTCGTCACCCGAAAGATCACTCTGGCAGCCGGGCGCATTGCCTGCGGTCTGCAGGACAAGCTGTACCTGGGCAATCTGGACAGCCTGCGGGATTGGGGCTATGCCAAGGATTATGTGGAGTGCATGTGGTTGATGCTGCAGCAGGATAAACCGGAGGATTTTGTGATTGCCACCGGCGTGCAGCATACGGTTCGTGAGTTTACGGAACTGGCGTTTCACAATGTGGGTATAGAGCTGGAATGGCAGGGCCACGGCACTGAGGAAAAAGGAATTGACAAAGCTACGGGCCGTGTGCTGGTGGAAGTGAGCAAGGAATTCTACCGCCCTACTGACGTGGTCAATTTGTGGGGCGACCCTACCAAAGCCCGCACACAGTTGGGATGGAACCCGCAGAAGACCAGCTATGAAGAGTTAGTTGCACTGATGGCAAAGCACGATTTGGCGCTGGCAAAGCGCGAAGCGGCGGCAAGGAGGGCGCAAGGATGCTAAATGTGGAAAAGACTAGCCTTGAGGGGGTATACTTAGTGCGTCCTTCTGCTCACGAAGACGCGCGGGGCAATTTCTACGAGACTTACAATGAAAAGGACTATCAGGCTGCAGGTCTTACCGCGAAGTTTATACAGGATGACATCTCCAAATCTGTAAAAGGAGTTTTGAAGGGGATGCACGGAGACCCTGGCACCTACAAATTGGTACAGTGCGTGTACGGCAGCGTTTATGCGGTCATCCTGAATTGTGACGAGTCATCGCCGGATTTTGGCAAGTGGCAGTCGTTCGTTCTTTCCGATGAGAACAAATGCCAGCTTTATATCCCGCCCATGTATGGAAATGGATATTATGTGCTTTCCAATATGGCAGTTTACTCCTATAAGCAGTCCACTTATTATGGTGAGTACAAACAATTCACTTACAAGTGGAATGATCCTCGTTTCAAAATCGAATGGCCGGCCGAGGCGACAATCATTTCGGAAAGGGATGCGTGAATATGGCACTGTTTGAAAAGCTGGTACCGGATTTCACCTTTGAAGATGGCCGAGGCAAGTTGGCGCAGCTTGTGCATGGGGGATATACTCAGATCAATGTGCTGGAAAGCCGCAAGGGCGTGCTTCGGGGAGGGCATTTCCACAAACGGGCCCGTGAAGCCTTCTTCGTAGTCAGCGGCCAGGTAGAGGTCACCCTGAAAAAAGGCCCTGAGCAGCAGATCGAACTGTTCGGCCCCGGCAATTTTTTTGAGATCGCTCCCTTTGTCGTACACAGCATGAGCTTCCCTGAGGATTGTGTCCTGGTAGCCATGTATGATATCCCTGTAGAGCACGAGGACGGAACAAAAGATATTTATGCAGATGAGGTGTAAAAGTACATGAGAGAGATTATAAAGAACGGTGTGATGCTTGCTCGGCATATTACACAGGAGGATATCAAGCCGGGCCTGAATTTCTTTTCTAAAGACGAAGAGTTTATCCAAGTAGGTGTTTGGGGGCACTATGAAAAGGATAAAGAGCTGAAAGCCCACATCCATAACACGGTGGAACGTATGGCCAACCGCACTTACGAAGCTCTCTATGTGATCAAGGGCGCACTGGAAGCAGTGATCTACGATATGGACGAAACGCCGGTGGAGACACTGCAGGTGAGGCAAGGTGAGATCTTGGTGCTGCTGGAGAGTGGTCACGGTTATTTCATCAAAGAAGAGGATACCAATGTTCTTGAAATTAAGAACGGACCTTATCTTGGCGCTGAAATTGATCGCCGCCGCATCTGAACAGGAGGAATAGAGAAATGGAATTTATCAATCAAATGGAGCCTTCTTTCGATATGAATGAAGCGGAGGCCGTATATGAATATATGAAAAGCGGCGGCTGGTGTACAGAATTCAAGAAAACCCGAGAATTTGAGCAAATGATTTGCGATTATACAGGTGCTAAACACTGCTGGATCACATCAAACGGAACGGTCAGTCTATCTGTCGCACTGATAGCTGTGGGCGTGGGTGTGGGGGATGAAGTGATCTGCCCCGACTACACAATGGTCGCTACTCCTAACAGCGTTGAACTGATCGGCGCCAAGGCGGTGTTCGTGGATGTGGAAAAGTCAACCCTCTGTATGGACTTCGAAAAAATGAAGGCCGCGGTTACTCCTAAGACCAAAGCGGTGATGCTGGTGTCTATCAACGGACGTCATCCGGCCGATATGCAGCAGTGGGTGGGTTTCTGCAAAGAGAAGGGCATCCATCTGATTGAGGACGCGGCCCAGTCTCTGGGTAGCTTCTGTGACGGAAAACACTTGGGGCGCTTCGGCGAGATTGGCAGCTTTTCCTTCAGCGCCCCCAAGGTTATCACCACCGGCCAGGGTGGCGCGTTGATCACCGATGACGATGATCTGGCAGACAAGATCAAGAAAATCCGCGATTTTGGGCGTGACAAGGGCGGATCCGATCATTATTTGTGCAAAGGTTGGAACTTTAAGTTTTCAGACCTTCAGGCAGTTGTGGGCATTGAACAGATGAAGAAGCTGCCCGGTCGTATTGAACGCAAGAAGGAAATGGGCAAGCTATATGACTCCCTGTTAGCGGGAACACCCGGTGTGGAGCTAGTACCTACCAACTACGAGAACACTTCGCCCTGGTTCTTCGACATCCTGTGTGAGCGCAGAGAGGAGTTGCAGGCTTTTCTGAAAGAAAAGGGGATTGGCAGCCGCATCTTCTACCCGCCGCTCCACGCGGAGCCGGCCTATGCGTATAACGAGTTATCTTTCCCTGTTACCGAGGAAGTCTCCCGCAAGGGCCTGTGGCTACCTTCCAGCGTATTTTTAACTGATGAACAGATTCGGTATATTTGTGGTTGCATCAAGGAATTTTATGAGGGGAATTAAACAATGAACGGCTATCTCTCACGGGAAGAAGTGCTTGCACTGGGATTTGCCAGTGTGGGCGAGGATGTGCAAATAAGCGATAAGGCATGTTTTTACGGCGCAGCAAAGATGCGTATTGGCAGCCATGTGAGGATAGATGATTTTTGTATTTTGATTGGGTCGGTTACATTGGGTAATTATATCCATATAGCCAATTATACAGCAATTCATGCAAGTGCAGGATCCTTTACTATGGGAAGCTATTCTACTCTTTCTTCCCGAGTGGCGGTATATGCAGCGAGTGACGATTATTCCGGAGAATATATGACTAATTCAGTAGTGCCTTCACAATACACACATATCATTAGTTCGGATATTGTGATTGGGGAGCATGTGGTGGTGGGGTCGGGAAGTACATTGCTTCCTGGAGCGGTGTTGCCTGATGGTGTTGCACTTGGGGCGATGTCACTGGTGAAAACTTCCCTATCGCCTTGGTGTATTTATGCAGGAATTCCGGCAAAAAAGATTCGAGACCGTGCACAAAATTGTCTTGAATTATCGAAACAGCTTCAAAATGAGTGATTAAAATAAGGCAGGAATATATAGTGAACTTTATCTTACTTTCCGGCGGCAGCGGCAAGCGTTTGTGGCCGCTTTCAAATGATGTGCGCTCAAAACAATTTTTAAAAGTTCTAAAAGATGAGAATGAGCAGTACGAATCTATGGTGCAGCGAGTGTATCGGCAGATCCGTGCTGCTGTGCCAGAGGCCAGAGTTACGGTGGCCACCGGCAAAAAACAGGTAAGCGCACTGGTGAACCAGCTGGGCGATAAGGTGTCCATTTGTGTGGAGCCCGCCCGGAGGGACACCTTCCCCGCCATTGCGCTGGCGGCGGCGTATCTTGCCTGCGAAAAAGGCGTTTCGCCGCACGAGGCAGTGGCAGTTTGCCCGGTGGACCCGTATGTGGACACAGAATATTTTTCTGCAATCGGCCGCCTGGCAGCCGAGGCAGAAAAGGGGAACGGCAACCTGTATCTTCTGGGAGTAAAACCCACCTATCCCTCGGAGAAATATGGGTACATTATGCCGGTCACCGTTGGCGATGTGATGCCTGTCGGCTCTTTCAAGGAGAAACCAACCAAAGAAAAGGCGGAAGAGTACATCGCCCAGGGCGCGCTGTGGAACTGCGGCGTGTTCGCTTTCAAGCTGGGCTATCTTTTGAATATTGTACAGCAGCGATTTGGCACAACAGACTACTGGACCATTTATCGCCGTTATGACACGCTGGAAAAAATCAGCTTCGACTATGCGGTGGTGGAAAAGGAAACCTCCATTTTCTGCATGCAGTATGACGGAATGTGGAAGGATATCGGCACCTGGAACACCATGGCCGAAGAGCTGGCGGAACCGGCTATCGGCAATGTCATCCTGAGCGACAGCTGTCAAAACACCACCGCCATCAATGAACTGAACATCCCGCTGCTCTGCATGGGCCTCAAGAATGCAGTGGTGGCTGCCAGCGGTGACGGTATTTTGGTTAGCGATAAAGAGCAAAGTTCTTACATCAAACCCTATGTGGACAAAATAGAGGGCCAGGTGATGTTTGCCGAAAAATCCTGGGGCAGCTTTACGGTGCTGGATGTGCAGCCCACCAGCATGACCATCCGGATCCTGATGCGGGAAGGGCATCAGCTCACCTACCACACCCACGAGCATCGGGACGAAGTTTGGACGGTGATCAGCGGCACGGGCTATACCATCGTGGATGGAATGAAGCAGAGTGTGCGGCCCGGTGACGTCATTACAATGTCTGCCGGGTGCAAGCACACCATCCATGCCGAGACCGAGATGCAGGTGATTGAGGTGCAGTTGGGCAGCGAGATCGACGCGGCGGATAAAACTGTATTCAAACTGGAAGAGGATGTGTAACGATGGAACACAGCGAATACAGCCGCTGGCTTGCCCAGCCGGATATGCCGCGTGAACTGAGGGATGAACTGGAAAGCGTTGCGCAGAACGAGACGCAAATTGCCGACCGTTTTTATCGCGAACTGGAATTTGGCACCGGCGGCTTGCGGGGCGTGCTGGGCGCCGGATCAAACCGGATGAACATCTATACCGTGGGTAAGGCTACCCAGGGCCTGGCAGAATATATTCTTTCCCGGCCTGGCGCGAAAAAACGGGTGGCCATTGCCCACGACAGCCGCATCAACAGCCGCCTGTTTGCGGTGCGCACCGCCTGCGTGCTGGCGGCCAATGGCATCACGGCATATCTGTACCCGCGCCTGGAGCCCACACCCGCCCTCTCCTGGGCGGTGCGTGCACTGGAATGCGATGCAGGTGTGTGCATTACGGCCAGCCACAACCCGGCCCGGTACAATGGTTATAAAGTGTACGGGCCGGACGGCTGCCAAATCACAGTGGAGGCAGCCAAAGCCATCCAGCAGGCCATTGACAAGGTAGATTGCTTTGCCGATGTGAGGGTATTATCTGAGAACGAGGCCCGGCCGCGCGGCCTTCTGGCAGATACGCCAGAAGCGGTGTTGGATAGCTTTGTGGATGCGGTTTATGCCCAGCGGCTGCCGCTGGAGACTGGTTTGCCCGCGCTGAAGGTGGTCTACACGCCTCTCAATGGTGCGGGGCTTGAATGTGTTTGCCGCATTCTGAAGCGCATCGGTATCACGGATGTGACGGTGGTGCCAGAGCAGGAAAAGCCCGATGGGAATTTTCCTACCTGCCCTTACCCGAACCCGGAGATTCGCGAGGCACTGGAAAAAGGCGTGCAGCTGTGTGAGACCGTGCATCCGGATCTGCTGCTTGCCACCGACCCGGATTGTGACCGCGTTGGCATTGCTGTGAAAAATGACGGGGAATATGTATTGCTCACAGGCAATGAAGTGGGGATATTACTCTTTGATTTCATTTGCCGAATGCGCATTCGGGCAGGCACAATGCCCGAAGCACCGGTGGCGATAAGTACGATTGTGTCTACTGATATGGCAGATGCGGTGGCCGGGAAATATGGCGTGGAGATGCGCCGCACCTTGACTGGATTCAAATTTATTGGCGAACAGATCGGCCTGTTGGAGCAACAGGGAGAAGTGCAGCGGTATCTTTTTGGCTTTGAAGAAAGTTATGGATATTTGTCCGGGCCACATGTACGGGACAAGGACGGCGTGAACGCGGCGATGCTCATTTGTCAGATGGCCCAATTCTACAAGGCACAAGGGAAAAATCTCGTGCAGGCAATGGAGGCTTTGTACCAGGAATTCGGGTATTATCAAAACAACCTGTATAGCTTTTCATTTGAAGGGCAGGCTGGATGGGTTTATATGCAAGATTTGATGCATACACTGCGTACAGCACCTCCGAAAGAGATAGGCGGTTTGGCCTTGGAGCAGATGAACGACTATTCCTTTGGCCTGAACGGATTGCCGAAAGCGAATGTCCTGGAATTCTGTTTGCATGGCGGCGCGAAGGCAATCGTCCGGCCCAGTGGAACAGAGCCGAAGCTGAAGTTGTATCTGTTTGCCCGTGCGGATGAAAAGCGGCGGGTGCAGAATATTTTAAGTGCGCTGCACCAAAGCATGGAACAGTATTTACAATAAGGGTGGCGACTGATGCTAAGGCCTTTTCTTCTAAAGCCGGCATGTAAAGACTATTTATGGGGCGGCGAACAATTAAAAACTTTATATCATAAGCACACTGACATCACTCCTTTGGCAGAGACGTGGGAATGTTCCGTACATCCGGACGGCCCAAGTACAATCATAACAGGCCCATATGCAGGATATACCCTGCGAGAATTCTTGTGCCTTTTTCCTCAGGCAATGGGGCGGCACGGAAAAATGTACGGCGAATTGCCGATTTTGATTAAATTGATCGATGCAGAGAAGGACCTCTCTATCCAAGTGCACCCAGATGATGCTTATGCGAAAAAGCATGAAGGGCAGCTTGGCAAAACAGAACTGTGGTATGTGCTGCGTGCGCAAGCTGGTGCTACCTTGGTGTATGGCTTTGCGCATGATGTCACACCGCAGCTTGTGCGGCAGGCCATTGCGCAGAATACTCTGATGCGGCATATGCAGGCGGTGCCTGTGCACGAGGGGGATGTGTTTCTGATTGAACCAGGTACGATTCATGCCATCGGCGGAGGAGTGCTTTTGGCAGAGGTTCAAGAAAGTTCTAATATCACCTATCGGGTATATGACTATGGGCGAAGAGACAAATTGGGCAATTTGCGTCAATTGCATATCGAAAAAGCGTTGTCTGTGATGAATTTTAAGGCCGCGCCACTCATACGCCAGCATCAGAGAATCATACAATATACACCGGGAATGGCGAAAGAACTTGTGGGGCGATGCCGCTATTTTCAGGTGGAACGCCTGCGCACAACAGGGCGCTGTGTGGTGCCAACCACAGAAGAAACCTGCTATGCCATGGTTATATTCTCTGGAAGAGGAAAGATCATAACGGAAGGCGAACAACTTTCTGTTCAAAAAGGCGACACGGTGTTTGTGCCGGCCTGCCAGGGGGAATTGCTGCTGGAAGGCGACCTTGAGATGCTGCTGGTTCAAATATGAGGGAAAGGCAGAGCAGATGATGCGAAAGCCACCGATAAATTTTTGAAAAAAGAAAAGAGCTGCGTTTTGCGGGCCCGGCGGCGCGCTTTTTTGCCCGTGCAGCCACATTTCAACCAAACAGGCGGCCCCAAAAGGCCGCCTGTTTGGCTTTGCATGCCGTTTGTGTTTGTTTGCTGTGCACAGAGTAAATTTTTTGTAATGCACGCGCTGTCGTTTGCTTTTTGGCATGCCGGAAGATATAATAAAATTAGAGAAAAATTATTGGTTTTGCAAATGATTGGATTCGGTAGGCATGGGGGCAGATGAGCAACAAATATTATCTTTTTACAAACCAGCTGACGGAAGAAGAACACAGGGTTATTGTAAGCATTGTCAAGCACATTGAAAACGGCGCGCGCAGGGTTGGTGTCGCAGACGGCCTGTTCTGTCGTGAAA
>CDZQ01036027.1_pt1 | contig 68577 bp, 51 predicted proteins | sample 554831 | NCBI WGS metagenome assembly CDZQ01 (sample SAMEA3182112, study PRJEB8094) | gut metagenome | biome: human; feature: gut; material: Stool; isolation source: human stools | place: Canada | collected 2013-05-06 | reverse complement strand
TGAAAAAATTTATTAAAATTTTCTTCCTGCCACCGTTTTTTCAAAAATGACATTCCTGCCGCTGTTTTTTCAAGAATGGCAGTAAAAAAACATTCCAGTTTCTTATCGATAACTGTTTTTTAAAAACGTCATTCAAGTTCCTTTCCGGGTGCGGGTTTTCACTCGGCTGCCTGATTCATTTTTTTTCTTACGGAGAAATCATATGGACATTTTTTTACAAGTGCTTTACACCGTTCTGGTACTCGGCGCGCTGATTTTCGTGCACGAACTGGGACATTTTATCGCCGCAAAAGCGTTTCGCGTCTGGGTCAACGAGTTTTCGTTAGGCATGGGGCCGAAACTCATCAGCGTTAAGAACAAAAAAGTCACGCATTTATTTTCCAAAGAAAAACCGGAACAAATCTCAGACGGTTTCACCGCCTATTCGATCCGGCTGCTGCCGATCGGCGGCTATGTCAGCATGGAGGGCGAAGACGACGAAAGCGACTGTCCTGACGCCTTCACCAAAAAGCCGGCCTGGAAACGTTTTATCATCACCATTGCCGGCATACTGATGAATATGATCGTCGCGGTTTTAATCACCTTTATTCTGGTCTGCGTAACCCCGGTGGCCTCGACCACCATCGCCGAGTTTGACGAGGGCGCGGTCTCCCAGCAAAGCGGGCTGCAAGTCGGCGATAAAATCGTTCAGATCGACGATACCAAAATCAACAGCACCGCAGATATTTCACTGGCCTTTCAATCTGCGATCGGGCAGCAAACCGTTTCGGTGACCGTCGAACGCGACGGCCAGCAAGTCGTTTTGCCGCAGGTGGATTTCCCCGAAATTTATGCGGACGGAACTCCGGTTTCGGACGGCGACGACACCACCGGCCAGCTAACCATGAAAACCATTGATTTTTATGTATACGCCCTGCCGAAAGACGCTTCAACCGTTCTTTCACAGACCTTTTACCAAACCGTGTCCTACGTCAAAACCATGTATGACACCTTAGCCAAACTGGTCACGGGCGAGATTTCCGTCAAATATATTTCCGGTCCTGTCGGCACTTCTGCCGTCATCAAACAGGCGGCCGACAGCGGACTGTCTTCCCTGTTTATGCTGGTCGGGCTGATTTCCATCAATCTGGCTGTCATGAACTTATTGCCGCTTCCGGCTCTGGACGGAGGCCGGGCACTGATTTATCTGATCGAAATGATCACCCGAAAGCGGCTGCCGCCGAGCATTGAAAATAAAATCAACGCCGTCGGCATGATCATCTTATTTGCTCTGATGATTTTTATCACCTTTAAAGATATTCTATTCCCGGTTCTGTAAACAGGTTTTCGGCCGTTTTGAACCGATCCCAAGCACGGAGGAATCCCCATGAAAAAAACGGTTTACGTCGGCCATGTGCCGGTTGGAGGCGGCGCGCCGGTCAGTATCCAATCGATGTGCAACATCCCGTTTTCCCAGTTTGATCAGCTGCGAGAACAGGCGCTGCAATTACAGCAGGCCGGCTGTGAAATTCTGCGCGTTTCCGTTCCGGACCAACTGTCCGCCGAACGGTTTGGCAAGCTCAAGAGCTGTCTTTCTATCCCTTTGGTGGCCGATATTCATTTCGATTACCGGCTGGCGCTGGAAAGTATCCGCCAGGGCGCGGATAAAATCCGAATCAATCCGGGCAATATCGGCAGCCGGCACATCGAGCAGATTGCCCGCTGCGCACAGGACCATCACATTCCCATCCGTGTCGGCGTCAACGCCGGCTCTTTGGAAAAAGAACTGCTCGTCCGCTACGGCAGACCGACCGCTCGGGCACTGGCCGAAAGCGCGTACAAAAACGTAACGCTGCTGCGCCAATGCGGGTTTGACGACATCATCGTATCCCTAAAAGCGTCGGATGTTCCTACCGCCGTTGCGGCTTACCGTATTTATCAAAACGAATTTAACACCGCCGGCGATCCGCTTCATGTCGGGATTACCGAAGCCGGAACACTGCGCACCGGGCTGATCAAGTCCGCGGCGGGAATCGGAGCACTGCTGCTGGACGGCATCGGAGACACGATCCGCATTTCGCTGACCGCTCCGCCGATTGAAGAAATCTATGCCGCCAAACGGCTGTTATCCGCCTGCGGGCTGCGCAAAACAGGGGTCGAAGTGATTTCCTGTCCCACCTGCGGACGAACCACCGTCGACTGCGTAGGACTGGCAAACCGCATCGAGCAGACCTTTGACACCGTAAAAACACCGATTAAAATCGCCGTCATGGGCTGTGTTGTCAACGGCATCGGAGAAGCGGCGGACGCCGACTTCGGCGTAACAGGAGCCAACGGAACGTATCTGCTCTTCAAGGACCGGCAAATCGTGAGAAAAAACATTCCCGAAGCCGAAATTTTTGAAGTGATTCAACAACAAATCGAACAAATAGAACAAACCAAAAGCAAAGGATGAAACACATGGACACACAAAAACTGGCACAACTGCTATTCGGTTCCATCACCACCACCGTCGAGCAGTTGGAACAACGATATCCGCCCCGGCCGTTATCGGAAGGTGCGAAAGTGACGCGTATTGCGCCCTCTCCCACCGGATTTATTCATCTGGGCAATTTGTACGGAGCCCTGATTGATGAACGGCTGGCCCATCAGTCGGACGGCATTTTTTATTTGAGAATTGAAGATACCGACCAAAAGCGGCAAGTGGAAGGCGCCGTCGAGTTAGCCATTCAAAGTCTGCAAAAGTTCGGACTGCATGCCGATGAGGGAGTGGTGTCCGAAACCGAGCAAAAAGGCGACTACGGTCCGTACCGGCAGCGTCAGCGCGCCGAAATCTACCAGGCCGTGGCCAAACAGTTGGTGCTTCAGGGCAAAGCGTATCCGTGTTTTTGTACCGAACAACAGCTGGCGGACATGCACGAGCAGCAGCAGCAACAAAATGTTCTGCCCGGTTATTACGGCCAATGGGCCGTCTGCCGCGACATGCCGCTGGAACAAATCGAACAGCGTCTGAAGCGGGGAGACCCTTACATCCTGCGTCTGCGCAGTACCGGCAGCGCCGACCAAAAAGTTCGGCATACCGATTTGATTAAAGGCCCTATGGAACTGCCCGAGAACTACAACGACATTGTCTTGTTAAAATCCGACGGCATTCCGACCTACCATTTTGCGCATGTGGTCGACGATCACTTCATGCGCACCACGCACGTCGTCCGCGGCGAAGAATGGCTGTCCACCCTGCCGTGGCACTTACAAATGTTTGATATGCTGGGTTGGAAACGCCCCAAATATATTCACACCGCCCATCTGCTCAAAAGCGAAAACGGCGTCAAGCGCAAGTTATCCAAGCGCAAAGACCCGGAGCTGGGGCTGCAATACTACCAACAGCAAGGTTTTCCGACCAAAGCCGTTGTGGAATACCTGATGACGCTGCTCAACTCCAATTACGAGGACTGGCGGCGGGCCAACCCTGATCAGGAGTACACCGCGTTTCCGTTTTCGATTAAAAAAATGAGCCCGTCCGGAGCCCTGTTCGACATGGACAAGCTGCGGGACATCACCAAAAACACCGTTGCCGCCATGTCGGCTGCCGAAGTTTATGAGGAAGTGCTTTCGTGGGCCCAGCAGTACAATCCGTCATTTGCCCAACTGTTGCAGCGCGACCCGGATTACGCACAGGCTATTCTGTCGATTGGCCGCGGCGGCAAAAAGCCGCGCAAAGACCTGTGTTTGTGGAGCGAAGTACAGGCATACATGGACTTTTTCTACGATGAATTATTTGAGCCGGATTACACACTGCCTGACACCATTTCGGCACAGCAGGCCCAGCAGATTTTACAGCAATATCCGGCCGTATACAACGCCGAGCAAACCGCCGAGCAGTGGTTTACGACCTTGTGCGACTTTGCGGCACAGCTCGGATACGCGCCGTCCACCAAGGAGTACAAGCAAAACCCGGCGCCGTATCAAGGACATGTCGGCGACGTGGCCATGGTTTTGCGCATTGCCGTCAGCGGCCGCATGCAATCGCCCGACACTTACAGCGTAATGCAAATCTTAGGCCCTCAACGCACGTTGGACCGCATCCGCCGCGCACAGCAGTATTACAGCAAATAAAACGGACGCCGTCCGCCTGCAATCGATTGAAGCCTGCTGAAGGACGCCAAACGCATTTGTCATGCGGCAAAGGTCCTTTTCGAGGCGTGCAATCGGTCACTAGATGCAGCATATTCCCCTCTGGGCAACAACACAAAAAGGAGACTCCGATTTATGGAAGAAAACAAAACCCCCTCTAATTTTATTTACGATATTATTAACGACGACCTGGCGTCCGGCCGTGAAACCGGCGTCCACACCCGTTTTCCGCCCGAACCCAACGGCTATCTGCACATCGGCAGCGCCAAAGCCATTTGCATCAACAGCGACGCGGCAAAAAAATACGGCGGACTGTTCAACCTGCGTTTTGACGACACCAATCCGGTCAAAGAAGACGACGAATTCGTTCGGTCGATCGAAGAAGACCTGCGTTGGCTGGGCGCAGAGCCAAACGGCGGAATTTATTACGGTTCAGATTATTTTGACCAATGTTACGAATTTGCCGTTCAGCTGATTCGCGACGGCAAGGCCTTTGTGTGTGATCTGACGCCGGAGCAGATGAAAGAATACCGCGGCACGCTCACACAGCCGGGTACGGAAAGCCCATACAAAAACCGCAGTGTAGAAGAAAACCTGGACCTTTTTGAACGCATGAAGAACGGCGAATTTGCCGACGGAACGCATACCCTGCGTGCCAAAATCGACATGTCCAGCCCCAACATGAACATGCGGGACCCGGTTTTATACCGCATCGTACATGCGCACCATCATCGGCAAAAAGACAAATGGTGCATTTACCCGATGTATGATTTTGCGCACCCCATTCAGGACGCCCTGGAGGGCATTACCCACTCGCTGTGTTCGATCGAATTTGAAAATCACCGTCCCTTATATAACTGGGTTGTTGACAATATCGGCTTTGCGCACAAACCGCACCAGTACGAATTTGCGCGTCTGAATCTGACCTACACCGTCATGAGCAAGCGGTATCTGCGCGAACTGGTAGAGACGGGCCGGGTCGACGGCTGGGACGATCCCCGGATGCCGACACTGTGCGGCATGCGCCGGCGCGGTTACACGCCCACCGCTATTTTGGACTTTGTTCGCCGGGCCGGAGTGGCCAAAGCGTACAGCGTTGTGGATGTAGAACTGTTGGAATATTGTATCCGCAACGAGTTAAACGCCACCGCTCCGCGTAAAGTAGTTGTCACCGATCCGATTCGGGTCGTTATCATCAACTATCCGGAGGACAAAACCGAGACCTTCCGCTTACCTAACAACCCGCAGGATCCCGAAGCGGGCACGCGCGAAGTACCGTTTACCCGGGAATTATATATTGACCGGGCCGACTTTGCCGAGGTTCCGCCGCCAAAATTCTTCCGACTCAAGCCGGGCGGAGAAGTTCGTCTGATGGGCTCCTACATCATCAAATTAGAGCAGATTGTCAAAGACGACGCCGGACAAATCGTTGAGTTGCGCTGCACCTGTGATCTGGAAACCGGATGCGGCATGCCGGCCGACGGACGCAAAGTCAAGGGAACCATTCACTGGGTATCGGCGGCCCATGCGATTTCCGTCCGTCTGAACATGTACGGCAGACTCTTCTGTAAACCCAACGTCTTTGATCTGGGGCCGGACGAAGATTATAAGGATTATCTCAATCCGGAATCTTTAACCGTTTATGAGAATGCCAAGGCAGAGCCGTCGCTGGCGCAGGCTGCCCCGGGCGATAAATTCCAGTTCGTCCGTACCGGATATTTCTGTGCCGACACCGCAGCGCCGGGCACATTTAACCTCACGGTCAGCCTCAAAGACAGCTACAAAGTCTAACTCTTTTTATACTTTGTTACCAATGAGGCGCAGAACCTGAATCAAGAGCAGTTACAAAGCCGAATCCTTTTTAAACGCAACAATCTTCTTTGCCGGACAGGAATCTGTCCGGCTTTTTTATACCTTTTTTACGCTTCCCCGCGCCCTTGCCCCATGTTCGCTTTTATGCCCTTTCCATTCATAGTGCGGCAATTTTCCGATCACACTGTCGAGCCGCCGGGCTTTTTTATACCCTTTTTCCTTCATGGTGCAGCAATTTCCCCATCACGTTGTTGAACCGCCAGACTTTTTTAACCCCTTTTACCTGCTTGTGAATGATGTGTCGGCTAAAATGAGACCAATATTCTCCGTTTCTACCCGACTTTTTATGTCCTTTTCCCTCCCTGCCGCTTTTCAGCCCCTTTCACGTACCTTTTTCATAGCCCACCCTTTTTTCTTTTCTCAGGGCTAAAATCCCGCGCCTGCTTTTCCGGAGAATACCCCTTGGGGGCTCCCCTATTGACGAAACGAAGAATTTGTAGTAAAATAAAAAAGAAAAAGATCGATTTCTTAAAAGAATCGATTCTTTTATGAAAAAAGATGTATGAGGTAGATTATGAAACAAAAACTGTTTGTCTTCTTTCTTGCCGTTATATGCCTGGTCGGAACCATCACGCCGATGCAAACGCTTGCGGCAAGCGATCCACCGCAAATCCAGGCCGAATCCGCCTTGTTGATGGACGTTTCAACCGGGCAGGTATTATACGAAAAAAATATGAACGCCCAGCTGCCGGTTTCTACACTGGCCAAGATTATGACGGCCATTTTAGCGATCGAAAACAAGGCGCTTTCCGATACGGTTACCATTTCAGAAAGTGCGATCGACAGCGCGGTTGCACCGCGGAAATCCTCGCACATTTCTCTGGTCGAAGGTGAAGAGCTGATGCTGGAGCAGCTGTTGTATGCGATGCTGGTCCAAACAGCCAACGACGCGGCCAATGCCGTGGCCGAATATGTCAGCGGTTCTTTAGACTCCTTTGTTGAACTGATGAATACCAAAGCGCAGGAAATCGGCTGCAAAAACACCCATTTTGTCAACCCGACAGGATTAGACGCCGACGGCGGCTATACCACCGCCTACGACATGGCGCTGATTACGCGCTATGCAGCCCGGTCGGACACCTTTGCCTCGATTTTTTCAGCCAAAGAATACGTCGTACCCAAAACCAATAAAAGTGCATCCCGTAAATTTACAACCGGGTGCGGCATGCTTAAAGAGGGCGAAAATTATTACGACTATCTGACGGGCGGCTTTTCGGGATGGACCTCCGAGTCCAAATACTGCTGTGCCTCTACGGCAGCCAAAGGCGAAAAGAATTTTGTCTGCATCGTATTAAAAGGCACGGGCACCGACACGCGGTACGAAGACAGCAAGGCTTTGTTTGAATACGGCTTTAATAATTTTTCTAAAGTAACGCTCAAAAGCACCGATATTCCGTGTCCGACCATCGACATCGTCACGGACGGCACAAAAACCGGAGAAGTTCGTACCAGTTTTGACAAAGACGTTACCCTATGGTTATATGACGGACTATCCCTGTTAGATTTATCGGTCAAAAATGACGCGCCGCAAACGTATCCGGCAGATCCAACGTCTGCGCCGAACATGATCATCACCGTCAACAGCGATAAAATGTACGCAACGGTGATTCAAACACCGTATCAAATGACGGTCACGCACGGAGTTTATCAGCAAACCGACGAAAACGGCTCATCCGAAAACGGTTTTGTATCATTTCTCAAAACCGTGGGCATTCTAATACTGATACTGGCCGTCTGTTTTATTATTTTCATTATAATTATTCGCATCGTACGGAGCAGACGGCGTAAAAGACTGCGTGAAGCACGTCGCCGAGCCGCTCGACGCGGAGGGTTTGACGACTCTTACTCACGCCGTTCCAGAACAGGCAGGAGACGATAAAAAATGCAGACCCCCTACGACAATCTCAGCGATATCTATGACAAATTCAATAATGACTTTGACTATAAGAAGTATTTAGACCGCATCTTTTCTAAATTTGATTTGCCTGGCCGCGGCCTGGTTTTGGACTGCGGATGCGGCACAGGCAGCCTTTTATGTGAATTATTAGACCGCGGCTATGACGGAACCGGCGTGGACGGGAGTGAAAACATGCTGGACGCGGCGCGCGAAAAACTGGCCGCGCACGGACATACGCCGCACCTGGTCTGTCAGCCGTTACAGCAATTGGATTTATACGGCGCATACGACATCGTGTTTTGTTCTCTGGACACGGTCAATCACCTGACCTCAACACAAGAGGTCCGGCACTTTTTCCGTGATTTGTACCATTTTGTAGAACCAAACGGATGGTTTGTGTTTGACATTAAAACCCGTAAGGCGTTTGAATCTTCTGTAGGCGCCCGGGTCAGTCAGCAAGCGGACGACATTCTGATTGTGGAGGGCGCTTTCGGCAAACGGTATGCATCTTACCAGTTTACCGCCTTTGAACAGCTGCCCGGCGGACTATACCGCAAACAGGAAGATTATATCGAAGAACGGTTTTATGAAAGTACCGAAATCAAAAAATGGCTCTTGGAAGCCGGATTTGTTTACCGGGGGCGGACACAGCTCAAAAACCGAATCCTGTTCGCAGCGCAAAAACAAGGCCCCGAGCAGGTCCTATCGGCCGCAGACGATTCCCAAAACCATGGATAATTTTTAGGGATTGCGCCCTTTTATCCAGAAGATTTTTCACCATTTGTTTTCCGGATAAATTCTTCTCAAAAAGTTGCCCCTCTGATTTTTGAGAGAGGCTACTTTTTGGCGGGCAAAAGGCCCCGTATTTTTTGAACAACCCCGGCACGCTGCTCTCGCTTCATCGACAATCAGACAAACTGCAGCAGCGTCTTTTTTCGATCGTCTCAAAACATCTTTATCACGCACCGAGATCCCGTCAAATGCGTCTGAGTCCCAGCCAATCTCTTTCGGTGCTTTTTATCTTTGGGGCTTTTCTTTTTTGCCGTCTGTTTTCCGGACGGGTTCTTTTTCGTCCAGACAAGTATCATCATATCGGAGGAATCAATTTGAAAATCAGAGCCGACTTTTTATATAAATTTACACACGGCGGGGCCCGGATTTATCTGGCGCTCGTCAAGCAGCCCGTTCTGCAATCCGCACAGATTCACCATCTGAACGCACAGCAGACAGCCGGTTTAGGCTATGCGCACGCGGTAGCGGCGTGCATGGCGGCGATGCGAAAAGAATCCAACGCTTCGGTTGCCGTTTGTATCAAAGATCCGGTGCAAAAACAAAAATACACCGCTATTGCCGAGCCCGACGGACGTTTGCGCGGTCGCGCAGACGAAGCAGAAACCGGGGTTATTGCAAACGGAATCGTATTAGAAGTCACGCAAAAGCTATCGGTTCGCGGAGATTATACCAGCGTAGTCTGCGGCACCAATATTGAAGACAGCGTCTGTCAGTATTTTTCAACCAGCCAGCAAACTACGGCCAGATGTCATCTTGCCTGCACGCAAGACACGTATCTGTGCCTGATTGTCGAACAATTTCCGATTACCGATCCCGAACACGAACAATACCGCAACAGCGCACAAGAAGAATGGGAGTTTCTGGAACCGCTGCGTCAGCAGCCCATCACGGACGGAACAGTCATCGAACCCTTAGACAAATATACCGAGGTGCAATTGGTTCCGTTAAAATTCGGCTGTACCTGTACGCGCCGCAGCTTAGGCCGGGCGCTGTCTGCACTCAGCCAACAGGAACGGCAAAACATCGCCGACGAAAACGGTTTTGCCGCCGTCACCTGCAAGTACTGCGGCAAACAGTACCGCGTCCCCGTTCTGGAATAATCATAACCCGTCAAGCGCATTTCCCAACAAACCAAGCCCTTTCCATAACAAATCAGGTCCATTCCATAACAAACCGAACCCTTTCTCTTCCCTGTTTTCCCGGGCTGTCATCGCCCGAAAACAGGGAATTTTTTTGTTTGAACCAATCTGCTGAAATTTTTGCAAGTTTAGCGTGCTCACGATTTCTTCTTTTTCTGTTATATTCCCCATACACGTGCATTCTGACCTTTTTTCAAGATCTTTGTTACAAATAATTGAAACTTACAGATTCTTTTCAAATCAACCAAAAAAAATTAAAAAAGTCTTTACGTACGTTTTTTTTTCTGATATAATGTGGGCGTCGTAAAAGAAGAACTATCCTATTTAACCCGTATGATATGGGATAAAGATACTCCTGGTATTAAGAAATTCATCACACCAAATAAAAAATATCCATACCGGATTTTATTTTAGGAGGGATTCCCTTGAAAAAAACAAATCTTCCCCCGCTGCCCTTTACCGTACGAGAATCTTCAATCGTTCACCGTTTGGATTTGACGCAATGCGGCGATATCGACTGGATTCATCCCGAAGGAGACGGCGGACACAGCGAGCACAAAACCCATTCACCCGGGCAGATCACTTACAGAAATTTATGTGAATCTGAACCCATACTCACCATTACGGACGCACGAGTACAATACGGATGGTCCGACGGTGCCGAGACCGCTTCATGTCCCGGAATTACCACGGCGGCGTCCTTCCCTTATCGGGACGGTCAACCAGATTCCGTATCCGTTCCCATTTCAACACCGGCCGGATACGAAATAACCGTAGCCGCCTCAGACCAGGACCGGGAATTCACTTTTGTTTGCGGAGCGTGGTGTGCCGTTCTTTCGGTCTGCATTCAACTTTCAGACACGCCTGCACCGATTTATGAAAACACCGTCCGTGCGGGTTGGGATCACGACACTAAAATTTATACCGTGCGCATTCCGGCTGAAAACAGCCTAACGGCAACCGTACAGATGCAAACCAAACTGCACCCTAACGGCAATGTCACGCTGCAAGCTGCCGCGCTTTCCACACAGCAAACGCTCAGCGATTTCCGCACGTTATTACAAGAAAAATTAGCACAGGCCGATCTCATCGAACTGTCCTTTTATCAACCAGCTCCGGCAGACTGTCTGGCAGAAGAAATGAAGCGCGCTCACCAAATGCTGCAATCTGAACAAACAGAAGAAGATTGGTATCAACAGCTTCATCGTCTCACTCAGGCCTATGAGGACTGTCTGAGCCAAAAGATCCCCGGAGCCTTTGTTTGCCAAACAAACGCCCAGTTGGTTTGTTCTTTCGGATGGGAAGGCGACCGGAGCGCGCCCATCGCCTATCTGGACGGCAGTTATCTGCTGCGCGACAATCAAAACCGCATGGTTACTTTCGGCGTCAGAGACGTTGGGGGCAAAATAAAATGGTATAATGCCGAAGGGTATTTGCCCTGCTTTGTCAGCGAATATACCAAAGACGGACTGGATATCAAAATCGAGAACTTTGCCAACCGGCACGTGATCGACGGCAATGCCTTTGAAATTGCCTATTCCCGCATGACCATGACCAACCATTCCGAGTCCGAACAGGGTTTGCCTCGCGTCTGCTGTAAACTGGTTCCTCTCAACGCCGAGGCCCAACAAGCCCAAACCATTATGCCGGGGCAAACCATTGTGCGGGATTATGCCATCGGCGCCGACCGCTTTACGGGAACCTATCCCTATCCGCAGCCCGAAAAGATTGCTGCCTGCGGCAGTTTTGACGACAACTATGCGCAGATGCGGGATTATTGGAATCAGCGGCTATCTGCGCTGACACAGTTAGATCTGCCCGACAAGCAGCTGGTCAACGCCTATAAAGCCGGCCACATCTACACCATGATCATCCGGGACGATATTGCGGGACAAAAATGTCTCCACGTCGGCGAAGTCGGCTATGATAACATGTGGGACCACGATACCATCGGCATTGTCTCGTCTCTGTTTACGGAAAGCGATTTCATGTACGCGAAGGATTATCTAACGGCCTTGCCGGCACAGCTGCAATACGACGACGCAAAATGGAAATACAGCTGGCCGTATGCGCTTTATCTGAGCAAAACCGGAGATATTGACTTTGTTCGGGAGCGGTTTGAGATCATCAAAACGCATACGCATTCCATTCAAACCGACCGTATCGACAACGGAACGGGCATCCTCAAACAAACCAACGCCATCGATTCCCTCGGTTACTGGTTAACAGACAACTGGTCTGCCCTGACCGGATTGACCACTTACCGGTATCTGTGCCGTCAATTATATGCGGCCGACCCACAAGAACAATATCTTACCGAAGCCGCCTGGGCGGAAGAACAATACGCTTCACTGCTGGCAGCCGTCGAACAGGCACAGCGTCAAATGCGTCAAACCTACGACTACCCATATCTGTCGATTGAAATGACAGTTCCCACCGAGAAAAGTGCACGTTCCGATCCTCGAGACGCCAACTGGGCCTCGATGTTCCTGTTTGGACGCTGGGGCTGGGACGGATATCTATTCGGTGCCGACCAGACAAACAGCGAGCAGATTTCGCTGATCGACGACACCTACCGGCACGGATTTGAACGTCGGGCAGAAGTCAGTGACAGTATGTATAATTTCGGCGGATATCCGCACGGCTTTTATTCCAGCGCCTACAATGCCGGATATGCCAGCACCGCACTGCGCGGCGAAGCCTACCGCGATGCAGGCATCAAGAGTTACCAATTTATGATTCAAAACTCCATGAGCGGTCCATTTGGCTGGTGGGAAGGAGCCGGTTATCCGAATCCGGATTCCCAGTGGGATATTCCTCATGCCAGCGGAGGCGGCGGTTCCTGCCAGCATATGTGGGGCCAGTCCACCGCCACCAAAGTTCTGATCGACTCCCTGATTGCAGAAAAAATCGACGATAAAATCATGATCGGCCGCGGCATTCCTAACGAATGGCTCACCGCCGGCCAGACGATCAGCGTACAGAATCACGTGGTCGAAAAAGGCAAAAAAATCGGCTATACCCTCTGCACTTCGGACGACGGCAAAACCATCACAGTCCAATTTACCGGAGAAGCCACCACGCTGCCGTTCAGTATCGAACTGATCGGATTGAAAAATAATATTGCCTGCGTCAGCGGCGCCGCAGCCGTCAACGAACCGGACGGCATCGTCACCGCAGCACCGGGCACTACAGCGGTCACCATCACGTTACGTCAGCCGGTTGCAGCTGAATAACCAAGCAAAAGAAGGACGAAAGCCCCGTTCTTTGGCATTTATTTTTTAACAGAAGAGAGAGTTTTTCGCTACTTCTCACACCCTCCCGGGCGGATATTCCACCCGGGAGATTTTTCATGCCATCCTTGCCAAATCCATATATACAAAGCATCCGTAACAACGGCACCTCACGCTGCCGGCAGCGGCCGCGTTCTGCACGATGGAACCAGCAGTCTCACAGTGCTTCCAGACACGATTCCCCATGGCATTTATTCACATCCTCTTTCCCATTAGGCAATACATCCAAGCTCAAGACTGCAAATTGTACAGGTTCCATAAAATTAAAAAAAGGCTCTTTACGCTGTTTGGCTTTTATGCTATAATATTTGTCAAAGGAGGGAACAAAATGAAAAAATTTTTCTGCAGCCTAATGGCAATTTTCTTTTTTCTTACATTAAAATTACCTGTATTACAAGCTGCCGGAGGAGCAGTAGGAGACCTGAACAACGACCAGAAGATCTCACTGGCCGACGTGATCTTGTGCGCAAAATATGCAATTGGCTCGCAAACACAGCCAACGAATATTCTGAGCGTGGCCGACTTAAACAGCACCGACAACATTGAACTGGGCGATGTGCTTCTTTTAGCCAGGGCCGCATTGGGCACTTTAGACATCACGCAAACCGATGTACAGATACTCAGTCCCACCTCTACGCTGCTGTTAAACGAACAGCCCGATTATACAATAGATAAAACCATCCGGATTGAAATGGCACAGAACGAGGGCGAATCCGCACAATTTGCGCTTTATGCCAACAGCCGAACCTATCAAAACATACGGGTTTCGATTAGTGCGTTGACCAATGAAAACGGCGACACACTGCCGGCTGAAAACGTACAATTATATAAAGAATATTTTACCGCTCAGGATTATGAATGGACCGTCGGCAAAGTACCCACCGACGGCAAACCGCAAACGGCTCATGCCTTAATCCCGATGACGTATGAAGATTACAATCAAGTCTCAACGGTGGCCGGTGAAAATACCGTTTATCAATTAAACATATCCACCCAGTCAGATACGCCGGCCGGAACCTATACGGGCACCGTTACGTTAAACCATGACGCAGGAGTTATCACACTTCCGGTATCCGTCACAGTATGGGATTTTGCACTGCCGCAGGTTCCCACCTACCGCACTCTGTACGGTTACTGGGAATGGATGATGCCTTCTTATACAGGCCTGTTCGGCGAACCGCTCAACCAGATGATCCGGGACGCCTATGACTTAGCGGCCGATTATAAATTGTCCCTGTCTTCGCTGCCGCAAGCCATTATCGGTTCTTATTCGGGTGCAGAAGAATACGCGCAAAGAATCAAAGAACATCTCGACAAAACACCCACGCAAACAGCTTATATTATTCCGTTTTACTACTCCTCGGACGCCGAAGGCTACTGGTATCTGACTGAACAGCAGAAACAGCAGAATCTGGAACTGTACGCGGCGCTGGAGAAGTACGGGATTTTAGACCGCGCCTATATTTATTCCAACGACGAACCCCATACCGAGCAGCAGTACTACAATATGGAAGTCATCAACAATTTTCTGATAGAAACCGGGATGAACGAAAAAGTACACAACATTGTTCCGGTCACCAACATGGGCGCTATCCAGGGCAATACCAATACCTGGTGCGTGGTTTCGGACGTTATGGACTTCGAGCGCGTCGAACAGATTAAAGAAGCCACCGGCAACGAGTTCTGGTGGTACGGGTCCGCCACCGCGGCAGACATCTACTACGAGCAATCCTATTTGCGGATGCACGGCCTGTTTGCCCGACAAAAAGAAATGACCGGCGGCCTGCACTGGCTGACCAATATGTGCGGATACTACATCGACAATCCAAATTCCGAGCTGGAACCGGGTTATTATTTTGATGATGTCAACATGTACGGCATCGGCAACGCAGCAATCATTATCCACGGCTTAGAAGGCGATTCCGTACTCAATCGCAACCTCACCGTCCCGACATTGACGCTGACGGCCTGTCGTGACGCGATCGAAGACTACGATTACATGGTACTATTAGAGCAAAAAGTGCAGGCATTCTTAGATGAAACCGGCCTGGACATGACATTAGAAGATGCCATGGAGGCTTATTATTCGGGCCTTTCCGTTTCGTTTACAGAGTTTGCCACCGAGCAGGCACCAAACAACATCATCACCATGCGCCGGCATATTGCCGAGACGATCTTAAACGGCGCCGATTATATCATGACACAGCAGACACTAGAAAACGGATATCGGTTCAACCAAAAACTGTTTACGATCTATGTGCGTCCGGGTACCGAAGCCAACCTGCCCCAAGCCGAGTTGATGAATGTTGAAAAAGGCGAAAATTATGACACCTATACTTTCTTATACACGCATCAGCAAGCGTGCGAAGATTTAACGGTAGTTATCGGTAACAACACATATATCCGTCCGATCCAAATGAGTCTGTCCATTTCAGGCGAACCGCAGGAAATGTTCAAAGCCAACCAGCAGTTGCTGCAGGACAGCAACAAAAACATTGATGTACTGGTGACCACAGACCCCGACGGCAGCGTCCAAATTGACTTTGCCGCCCAGAAAAACACGCTGTTTTCTATCCCAAAGAGTCTGACTACCGTTGAAGACATTACGGCATATTCTCATATCGGAATCACCTTAACAGCAGACTTTGACTGTAAAATCGCGGTGATGATCAATACCAACCGCGACTCGGTGCGAATTGTTGAAGCTACGTTGACTGCGGGGGAAACAAAAAACTTCTTTGTCCAACTCCCCACACAAATTAACCTCAAGACCTTTGCCAACATGCGAATCAGTATTCTGGAAGCCGACGGACAGGGAACGATTTCGCTATACGGCACCAAGTTGGTTCAAAAACCGGAATATTCTTCTAAGCGATAAAAAATAAGAAATCCCGAGCGAAACATTTCGCCCGGGATTTTCCTTACCCTATTTCCATATTTATTTGATCGAATAAAGTTTTTGGCCGCATTTCATTGTAACCTTTTCGCTTTTCCCGAGGCAGAACAATCATATTACGGACCGTACTAAACCGTCAACGTTCCGTTCTCGTCTGTAATCAAAATCAAGAACTGTTCTTCACGCCCGGTCTGCGCATTGATATAAATCAAGATTTGAGTACCGTCCTCTGCCGTTGCCGCAAACTCATAACAAAACATTTCATAGCCGCCGTCGGTCGGGATGATGGCATATCGTTCCGATTCCACATCCAGCGTATCGGCAACCTGCTCCAACGCCTGTTCCCGGTCCACCATCACTTCCGGAGAGCGCGAGGTGTGATTCAACAGATAAGACGTCGCCTCTAAAGAAATCACACTGCCGTCGTCCAGCGCCACGCCGACCTTGATCAAATCCGGATAACAGACTACCCCGTTTTCATAATACGCAAAATTTGCCGTCAACACGTTGTTTTCAATGTAATAATAGGTATCCTGCATATTGACATAGCCGATTTTGTTCAAAAATTGCTGGGCGGCGTACACGGCGTCCGCCGGTTCCACCTTTTGTTCCTCAACCGGCCGGTAACGATAAAAACTCTGGCAATATCCGCCTTTTTTGGTGATATAAATATCTCCGCTGTCCGAACTGAAATGCAGCGTCTGAATATTCCCGTTTACCGGAGACTGCATTTGCAGCCGGTCCTCCGCAACATCCAGCACATAAGCCGCCCGCTGCCGGGCCTGCTCGTCGCTGACTTCTTCCTTGTCCTCTAAAAAAACGGATTCTTTCTGAAAAGCGCCGTCCGAAAACGGACCGTCATAAATTAACGTCGGCAAAGCAGGCAGTTGTTCGTCATCCTCTTCCTGTGGCAAAGAAATCGCACTGACTGAACTTTCCGAAAAAGCAATGCTGTTTTCAATCAACTGTGCAATCTCCTGGCTATCCGCATTGCAATCCAGCACCTCACTTTGCAGTTGGGTTACAAAAGTAGAAAGCTCATTGGCACGAGCTGCCAACTGCTGCATATTGGCGCGTTCTTCGTCCGTTACTGTATCCTGGCTGATCATTTTTTTAGCCAGCACAAACGTATAATCTCCCGTTTGGCCTAAAAATTTGGACATCTGCGCCAAAACCTCGGGCTGAACCGGCAGCCGGTCCAATGCCGCTTTTGCCGACGCCGTCTTTTGGGAAATATCCGTCGCCAGCACGATCGCCTGGTACGGCGTCACCGCGTAAGCGCTTTTCTGCAGCAGTCCGTCCAAATCATTGAGCGTATCCGATAAATCCGCCATACTTTCGCGGTACAGCGAACTGATTTGCGTTTCATAATCTGTTTTTTGCACGGTTGTTACAATCGAATAGATGCCCAGCCCTAAAACGAGGGCCGTCGCAAACGAAATGATTCTGATTTTTGAGCGTCTTGACATCGTGATTCATATCCTTTCTTTTCCAGACATTCCTATGATTGTATTTTGGACGATATTTTCGCCTTTATACGTATCGGTCAAAATCTTTCAGCCCCTGCTCAAAACAGCCCCCAAAAAACAAATCTTTTTTATCCGGCCAGACGCTGCGGCCTGTTTATCCCTTTCAAATCTTTTTGCGGTGTTTCCTTCCTTTTCGGAACAGATCCCCCCTCCTTTTACAAACGGGTCTTTACATTTTAGATTGTTTTTGATATAATAAGATGTACAGGCTTAACAGGAGGGCTGACCATGGACAACACCATTGTTTTTGAGGGATCGAGCATGTTTGGGGTGCCGACGCAGATTGTAGATGAATTCTTACACGCGCCGGACGTGGAACTGCGCCTGATTTTATTTTTACTGCGGCATCAGAACAAATCTTTTGTTAAAGAAGATCTCCTCAAAGCCCTCAATCAAACCGAAGAACGTATCGATACGGCCTTTGAATACTGGAATAAAGCTGGCGTGCTGCACAAAACGGGCAACCGGTACATGATCGAGCGTCCGCGCATTTCGGCGCTGGAAGTGATGCGCTATTCGCCCATTCAAATTGCGGCTCGGATCGATACCGATCCGGCTATCAAATTCTTAAGCAAGCAAGCACAGACTGAACTGGCAAAACCGCTGACCGAATCGGATGCCTCGCTGTTGATCTCAATCGTGGATTGGTACGGCATCAAGCCGGAAGCCGCCGCACTGATGATCCACTACTGTGCCAGTAAAGGCAACGCCTCGATGTCCAAAATCCAAAAGATGGCCGTTCAATGGTCGGAACTGGGGATTTGTACGATGGAGCAAGCAGAGGCCTATATCAGCCAGCAGCAGCAGCGCACCGATACGCTCAACCGCATTTCCGCTTTACTGGGTATTTCACATCGAAAACTGACGGAATCGGAACAAAAGGCATTTCTGACCTGGGTCGACGAATATGGATATGGGGATGAAATGATCCAATTGGCCTACGAAAAAACCGTAAACAATACCGGCAAATATGCCCTCAGTTATATGAATAAGATTTTAACCAGCTGGCATGAAAAGGGGCTGCGCACCGTTTTAGATATTCAAAGCAGCGATCGTCCGGCCGAAAAGCGTCCCGCAGCCACCACGAAGAAAAAGCGCTACGAGCCGTCGGTTAAAATCGACACCGATACCCTGGCAGACAGCTGGGCCATCATTGAAGCGGATCTGAAAGAAGACGCCGCTTCGGGGAGTGAAGAATCATGAGTCCAAACAAAGACCAATGTTACCAACAAGTGCTCCAAGCGTTTGAAGGCAAGCAAGGCCTGGCCGAACAGCGGCAGCAGCGCAATATCCAACAGGCAGAGCGTGAAATTGAAGGGCTTGCCGACCTCAACCGGCAAATCCAGCAAACCGCGGCCTCTTTCTTTGGCCTGATTTCGGGAGAATCCGTTTCGGAAGAACAATTCAATCAAATTAAGCAGCGGTCTCTGGACTTGCAGCAGCGACGGGCTGAACTGTTGTACGAGCACGGATATCCGATTGATTTTTTAGACAAGCAATACGATTGTCCGCAATGTAAAGATACCGGTTTTACAGAGTCGGGAGAAGAATGCAAGTGTTTTAAAAAGGCACTGGCAGAAGCGTATCTGCAACATTCCAATCTTAAAACCATTTACAAAAACAAGACTTTTAAGCACTTTGACACTTCTTACTATGCAAACAATCCCGAAAATGAAGTGCATATGCAAAAAATTCTGGAATACTGCAAAAAGTACACGCAAAAGTTTGGCAAACAATGTACCAACATGCTGTTCCTGGGCAATCCGGGCTGCGGAAAAACCTTTTTGTCGTGCGCGGTAGGCACCGAACTGATTAAAAACGGATACTTTGTTTTATATACCCCGGTACAGCAAATGATCGACGTGTTCGAAGCCGCCAAATTTAAAAATGACCGGCAAGCCGATACCTCGGTTTACACCGAATGCGATTTGTTGATCATCGACGACCTGGGGGCAGAAATGCAAACCGGGTTTTCCGACAGTGTGCTGTACAGTGTTATCAACGATCGGCTCAATCTTAAAAAGCCAATGTTGATCAGCACCAATCTCACCATCGAGCAGCTGGAAGGCACCTATCATGAACGGCTGACCTCTCGCCTGATTTATGAATTTGCCAAACTTCCGTTTGCGGGCGTCGACGTTCGTCGGGAAAAAGAGGTCCGGCTCAAACAGCAAAAACGGGACCGCACTCTTTAACATCAACAGGCAGTTCTCTGGGTTTTCGCATTTTGTGAATCCTTTTCGACTGCCTGTTCATTTTTTCAAACCGTTTCTTTCCTTTATACACCCTTTTTCTGTATTTGATCTCTGTCCGCTCTTCTTATATGGGCGTATCTGATTGTTTCAAACCGACTCTCATTTCAACTGTTTTGGAGGTCCTCGCTATGGATTTGAATGAAATTATATCCCGTATGCATCACGGGCAATTATACCAATGCGACAATGAACAGCTGCTTGGCGAACAGGCACAGTGTTTGGACCGACTGTTTCAGTACAACAGTCTGATGCCCAGCCAACAAGCCGAAAAACAGACATTGCTGCGTCAGATGTTTGCCGAAATCGGAGAGCGTTGTTGTATCGAAACGCCGTTTCGCGCCAACTGGGGCGGCCGACACGTACACTTTGGCAACGATGTCTATGCCAACTTCAATCTGGTTTTAGTGGACGACACCGATATTTACGTAGCAGACCATGTCATGATGGGCCCCAATGTCGTACTCTGCACGGCAACACACCCGATTGATCCCGAACAGCGGCGGGAACAAATGCAGTACAATCTCCCCATACACATTGAAGAAAATGTCTGGCTGGGCGCAAACTGTATCGTACTGCCCGGCGTTACAATCGGCCGAAATTCCGTCATCGGCGCCGGAAGCCTGGTCAATAAGGACATTCCGCCCAATGTAGTGGCCGTCGGCACCCCTTGCCGGGTTCTGCGTCCCATTACCCCACAAGACCGCAAACCTCAATCGTGATTAACGCCTCAAAAAAAATGTAGTGGCCGTCGGTACCCCTTGTCGAGGCCTGCGCCCCATCACCCCGCAAGACCGGCGGCCCCAATCGCAATAAACGCCTCGAATAAATCGGTCCGGCTATTTTCTGCGCACCGTCTGTTTTCTGATACGAAAAAAGGAAACCGACAATTTTTAATATAAAAAGAGTGTACCGGCATTTTCCGGCAACCCTGTAAAACTACATTTTTACATAAAAAGCGTTTCGGACAAATTCCGAAACGCTTTTTCTATTTATTTTAATCCGTATGATCATCACCGGCCGGATCCTTTTTATTATGTTGAACCCTCCGGTCTATCAGCTCTTCTTATCCAAATTCGATCTCCGGGCCTGTCTGCAAACCAGATCATTCCAACACGTTGATCCCAAATCCGGTCCCAAAACGGATTCCAAGCCGTCTTTATTCTGCCGAAACTTCTTGTACCGCAGACTTCGTCTGACCTTTTGACCTCTTTCTGTGCGTCACCCTGCAACGCCTAAGACGGGGAACACGAATCTATCCGTTGCGCCGACCTTACTCTGCCAAAACTTCTTGTGCGGCGGGCTCCGGTTGATCTTTTTGCCCTTTTCGGCCGCGTCGCCCTACAATAATCAGTGCAGCAATTGCCGCCGCGGTACTGACGCCGCTGACAATCAGCGAAACCAACTGAATCGTCGTTCCCTGATACCAAATCCGAACCTGCCCCTCCTGCTGAGGCAACATAACTCGAGCAGTATGGCCATATCCGTCCGCCGTCACTTCCAGTGAAGTCACCTCACCGTTTTGATCCGTAAATTCCGCCGCATATCCATCATAGTACAACAACGGAACATCCGCATACGTATGATAAGAAACCTCCGGCTGCTCTGTCTGCTCGGATGTTTGAGATTGTTCCGGCTGAATGGCTTTGCAGTCAAAAATAATCTGTGTGTTTTCTTTTTCCGTATACGGCTGCTGGCTGCCGTCTTCAAACAAAATCTGCCCAGCATGGTCAAAATCTGAATATTCCGTTCCCATAGGAAAAATAGAGGTCTGTTTGACCGGATACGTATAATACGAATCTAAAAAATAATCGTCTGTACGTTTTGCATACTGTAACGGCGTAATCGCACTTTGAATCAATAAAATACAAGCGCACAGACTCATCACGCCAAATAATGCGGCTGAACGCGCCCGCCGTCCGGAAATTTTTATATGCAAAAGAATCGCCGCAGCAAAGGCTAAAAGGATTGTTACTCCAACAAAAACCGTCGTCGGTCGTCCTAGCCCGTCAATCATCCACCAAATATTGATCGGGAAATATCGACTGGCAACCCAAATACAAAGCACACCCAAAACCAGTAGTTTGTCCGCTTTGCCCAACAGCGGCGCATTGCCCTTATTCGGACGCACAAACAACCGAGCCGCACACAAAATCAACAGCACGGCGCCCAATGCAGGGATTCCATACTCCCCTTCCGCATAATTTTGGTTCAACGACAAAAGAGATCCCACGGAGGCCGTAATCCGGTCCATATTCAACCACGGAATCCAAAATTCCGTCGACCCAAACTGTTCTAAAATGGGCAGCCAAGAGCACATCGTAATCAGTGCGGTAAGCGCGTAAACCAACAAAAGACGCCCTACACAACGCGGTTTTTTGATAAACCGGCGTAAAAAGATCAAACAATATACCACCGAAATCACAACGGTTATCAAAAACAAAACAATATGCGAAAAATACAGCCCAACATATCCGACAAACAACAAGTGCGGGTGCCGGAAATCTTCCTGTAACAGATCATGCACACCCCATACCACAAGCGGGATAAATAAAAAGGCCAACACTTCTCCCAATGCGGCCCGATAATAAAGCGCATTGGCATAATACTGCGACAAAACCGTCAATACCGCAGCCAAAAGCCCCACATACCGGCTGCGCGCCAGATGTTTTCCGCATCCGTAAACCACCGCAAAAGTCACACAAACGCAGGCCAGCAAGAAAATATTATAGCTAAAATTCAAATCAAAACCCAGCAGCCGCAAAACGGCGGGAATATATAAAAACAGATCCGGCTCCATCAACGACGCGCCATATCCGTACCCGTCAAAGAATTCAGCATTGATCCGAACCGGAAAAACACCGTCTGCCAGCCCGTTTTTAATGCTTTCAATCCGCAGCAGATTATAATCCAGTTCCGATCCGTTTGCCGAAGCCACCATCCCGCTGAACAGCGGATAAGCCGCCAATACAATACAAAAAATGGAAAATAAAATTAAAAACATTCTGGAGCGGCTGCGCTTGATTTTTCCGGAAGACAGCCCCGTCATAAAAGCCATTCCCACACCTTCTTTGTGCCTATTTTTTTTATTGTACCATATTCAGGCAGGAATTGCAACGCATTTAAACAAATTTTAACGAAAAACTTCTCCAACACCCGGCAACATTCCCTTACAGGCCCTCAACATACCAATCTTTCCTATCACCTTACAAACTGGCATCCTATATTTTAATATGAGACCTCTTTTTGAGCAAATTTTCCAAGTCGGCAAACGTCTCTATTTTCTCCCAAGCAGAAAACCGCTTGTTCCAGGCCGCCAATCATCTATCCCAAATCAACAAATGTATTTTTGAACCCGCCCGCCGTTTTCTCCCGGGTAAACAATCACTTTTACTCAGACAGTCCGCAGTTTTCTCCCGATCCGGTAAACAAAAAAACATCTGCACTGAGTTCTACCTGAGTACAGATGTTTTCATTATTTTTTTTACAGTTTCCCAAACTTCTGAAATTTCAAAACCGTTTTATACCGCTTCAAATACCACGTCAATGCAAACAGGCATTTCTTCGCGTTCCAAATCCTTTTTGTACACAAATCCGTTCAAAGCCCACTCTATTTTTTATCGCCGCGATACGCTTTTGCTGCCCCGATAAAATCACGGAACAACGGATGCGCCCGATTCGGACGGGACCGCAGCTCCGGATGGAACTGAACGCCCACAAACCAACGCAAATCCGGCAACTCTACAATCTCCACCAACCGTTCGTCAGGAGAAGTTCCGGCTAATTCCAAGCCATGCTCTGTCAATACTTTTCGGAACTCGTTGTTAAACTCATACCGATGCCGATGCCGCTCGTAGATCAGGGCCTGCCCGCCGTAAGCCTGTTCCGACTTCGTATTTGCCTTTAGCTTACACGGATACAACCCCAGCCGCATCGTTCCGCCTTTTTTAGAGATATCTTTTTGATCCGGCATTAAATCGATCACACAATGTTCTGTTTTCTTAAATTCGCTGCTGGTGGCATCGGCAAAACCGACCACATGCCGCGCATATTCAATGACGGCCATCTGCATTCCCATACAAATGCCGAAGAACGGGATATCATGCTCCCGCGCATACCGTACGGCCTCGATCTTACCTTCAATGCCACGGTCGCCGAAACCGCCCGGAACAATAATACCGTCTACGCCGTTCAGCACCTCATCGGCATTCTCCGCCGTTAAGTTCTCCGACTGTACCCAGTCAATACAAATATCCACATCATTTTCAAAGCCGCCGTGACGCAAGGCTTCCGCAACGGAAATATATGCGTCGCGCATCTCAACATATTTACCGACTAGCGCAATTTTCACGCAATCCGAAGACGACATGATTTTTTTAATTTTTGCAATCAGCGTCTCCCATTCCGCCAGATCCGGTTCGCCGCATTCCAACTTCAACCGCTTGCAAACAATACGGCCCAACCCGTTCTTTTCCAACATCAACGGCGCTTCATACAACGTCGATACGGTTGAGTTCTGGATCACCGCCTGCTCATCGACATTACAAAACAGGGCAATTTTTTCACGGCCTTCCGGCGTCAGGTCCACTTCGGTCCGGCAAACAATCGCATCCGGCTGAATTCCGATAGCCCGCAGTTCTTTAACGCTGTGCTGCGTCGGTTTGGTCTTTAATTCATGCGACCCGGAAATATACGGCAGCAGCGTCACATGCACATACATGCAGTTTTCTTCTCCCACCGTGTATTTCACCTGGCGAATCGCCTCTAAAAACGGCTGGGACTCGATATCTCCCACTGTTCCGCCGATTTCGGTGATTACGATGTCCGTATTGGTCTCTTTTGCTACTTTAAAAATACTATCTTTAATTTCATTGGTAATGTGCGGAATCACCTGTACCGTTTTGCCCAGATAATCCCCCCGGCGCTCCTTATTGATTACCGACCAATAAATTTTTCCGGTCGTCACATTACTGGTTGCGTTCAGGTTTTCGTCAATAAACCGTTCATAGTGTCCCAAATCCAAATCCGTCTCCGCGCCGTCGTCGGTGACAAAGACTTCTCCGTGCTGATAAGGGCTCATCGTACCCGGATCAATATTCAAATACGGGTCAAACTTCTGCACGGTCACCCGATACCCTCTTGCTTTCAGCAATCTTCCTAAAGAAGCCGCCGTAATGCCTTTTCCGAGCCCGGAAACAACGCCACCCGTTACAAAAATATACTTTGTTGCCATGATAACCTCCAAAACCTGACCGTATAATGAACAATACAATATATATTATATCACTATTTGCCTGCCGCTGTCAACACAAGAAAATAATTTTCGCCCGCTTTCGGCAAATTTTTCACCTAACCAAAAGGGCTTCGTTTCGCCCAACCCAGAGCCTGTCTGCAATCGGCTTTCCATTCATCTTAAATCGTCTTTCGCCGCACACAGCGCTCTGTTTTCCCGATTCAGCCTGTTTGTCACGCTTGCGGTTCTTCCGCGGTCAAAGCCGCAAACTGAGAAGCCACAAAATCCGCATCCTCCAATGGTTTTTTCAACTCACTCATCCAAACCGAAGCCGTCAGAATATGCTCAAAATCCTCATAACTGCCCGTCACGGCGCTTCGTGAAACCGTCACCGTTTGTCCGTCCAAATCAAACGTGATCTGTTGCAGATCATCCAGCAGCGCAAAAGCCATCGTACTGTTATAAATCACCGTCTTTTGCACCTCGCCCTCCGGCTGGTCTATCTGGGTATAGGTTATCGTCAGGGATCCCGACTGCAAATCTGCATCAACCTGCGGCTGATACATACAAAACGGCAAATGCATCCACAATTCCTGCGCCGTCTGCTGCGTCATATGCTCGCTCTTATAATCCAGTACCATCTCCAGCGAATGGGTCTGTACCATCTGGCTTCCCTGCGCATACTCCGGCGAAGTTTTCGAAACAGCAGGAGCGATATAAAACAGCATAAAATAAACCAATAAAGTACTAATTGCCACCAAAATCACATTGACGCCGGTCAGTTTTTTCCGTCTTTTCATCGAATGAAACAGTTGATCAGCGTCATTTTTACGGCACGCCGTCACCACCGCCTGTACACAAAACGGCACACAAAATATCAACAGCGGCACCGCATAAGCGCTCACCGTATACACCACATCATACAGCGAGCCCCACTTGGCAGAAACTTGCAAAACCGTAACGATTTCTGCTCCCACAAACACCACGGCAGCCGCGATCCAGCAAATCCGACAAGCCCGCTCAAGCCGATGAACACGTACCCGACCAACCACACGAACCGTCTGCGTATCCTTATTCCGTGCCGCGATAAAATAAACAACAGCCAATATTAAAATACCAAACAACAAACAAATATTGATCATCCGTGCCGCCGTCGAAAAATACAACAGCCCCGAAAACCCCCAGGTCACCAGTAGCACACCCATGATCCGCTGCAAGCTCTCCGTCCGACACGTTGTCAGATAAACATCCATAACCGGCCTCCGTATTCCATCTTTCTGATTTCATCATATCATATTTTCCAACAATTGTAAAGAGCCCCCTTCAAACAAATCGATTGCATTTTTAATACAAACATGATATAATAAGGGAATAAAAATGCTTCTTTTTCAAATATCTAATTTGACAAATAAAATAAAGGACAGATCTATATGACTTTTTTTCCGCACCCCGTTGCAAAATCCAACAATAAACAGCTCCGAACCGCCCACCTTCTTCTGCTGTGTATCGGCGGAGTTTTTTTGCTTTCCTGCACCCTTCATCAAAATTTATGGTTTGATGAGACGTATTCTGTCGCACTTGCCAGAACCGATTTCTCGGGACTGATCCAATATGCATCCGCAGATGTACACCCTTTATTCTATTACATTTTGCTAAAACTCTGGTCTGTCATTGCCGGAACCAGTATTTTATCGCTGCGACTGTTCTCGTTTGTCGGCGCACAGGCTTTAGCCATTCTGGGGCTAACACACATCCGCCGAGACTTCGGTGCCCGAACAGGATTCTGGTACAGTTTTATCATTTATACCTTAGCCGCCGTTGTCCGCTATGCGGGTGAAATCCGAATGTACACCTGGCTGCCGTTTTTTGCAACGCTGACCGCCATATACGCTTACCGTGTTTATCAAACACAAAAATTAAAAAATTATATTCTTTTTATCCTCATGAGCCTATGCACCGCCTACACACACTATTTTGGGCTGGTTTTTGTGTGTCTGGTCAATGCGCTGCTGTTTTTTTCCATCTTATTTGGGCGCAAAAAAAAGAGATTTTACCTGCTTGCAGCCATCTTGCAACTAACGGGCTACATTCCGGGGTTTCTTATTCTTTGGAAACAACTGCAGTTTGTCAGAGAAGACTATTGGATCCGCGTCGAATATCCCGAAGTCTTATTTGATACCCTGGCATTCTTCTTTTTCGGTGATACGCCGGACCAAAACACAATTTTTCCCGTTTCACAAAATCAACGCATGTTCTGTACCGTTTTCGGCGGTCTTATTTTCCTTGCGGTTCTTGCAGGCTTGATCGGACTTTTCATTCGCCGTCGAAATAATAAAAGATCCCCCCATTTTACAAAAACCATTTCGCCTGCCACACCTCTTTCGGCCACAACAGACGCCTCTTCAGCGCAGCCGATTCATTGCGCTAAGACACATGACTTTGTATCTCATGCGGACATTCCTTCAAAAACTTTTGGAACTTCCTCAGATTGTACGACACCCGGCGCCGATACCCCATCAAACCAAACAACGCCTCTTTCCGCAGCAAATACTCAAAACAAAACAAGATCTCAACCAATCTCTACCCCACCAAGTAAAAAAACACCGGGGAGAGCAAAACAAACAAGCCAACCACGCAAACAAACACCGATATCGGCCTCGCCGATCGTCATTCTTTTTGCCTTCAGCTTATGCATTCTGGTCATTGCAGCCGGGCTGATCGCCTCGGCTATGATGGAAAAAAGCAACATCTATTATGTTCGCTATATCATGGTATTTATCGGATTATTTGCTTTTGTATTGGCAAGCCTCCTTTCTAAAATTCGATTCTTCAGCCTCCGCACAACCGCCGCCGTCATCTTCGTTGTTTTGCTGGTCATCCGAATGGTTCCCCTATATCAAACAGTCTATGATCCACAAAACGCGGCACTGGACCAATTTGTAGAACAAAATATTACAGCAAACGATCTTGTCGTCGGCGCAGATATTGAACAGGTCAGCATCTATGCTGAAAAGTTTTCAGATCGTCACATTTATCTTTACACACAAGATCAATGGTATGAAGAAATTCATTATACCGCCTTTTCCGCCTATCACCCGCAGATGGATTTTGCCAAAACGATGGACGATTTGCCCATCCAACCCGGTCAAACAGTCTGGGTACTGGACGACGATCAACTATCCTTAACACAAAAACTGGTGCAGACTTTTAACTTATCCTATCTAAAACAACCACGGTCCATTACGATTCCCTATCATGACGTTCCGTTCGTTCTCGTGTCCTTACAGGCCCTGTCATAATATCGAACAGATCTTCAGCCGCTGCCGTATTGTGCTCTGGCCTAAAGCTTCCTCGCGCATTCGGGGACTTCCTATTTTCTTGCGCCCCGACGGCTTACGCCGGCTCCCGTGGAAATCCCGCCCAACCGGTTGGCATATTCTTACCCCGGTGCCTTATCCTTGTCCCGGACGGCTGACTCTCGCACCCAGTAGCCCATACTCGTCACGGCAGCCTGCTTTTTTTCCCTGCGACTTTCCCTCTTCCACGGCGGGCTACCACCGCGCCCGGTGGGTTTCTCTTGTTCCCGGCACAGCCCTCTCGCACCAGAAGGTTTCCGCTTGTGATCCCGACAGCCCCTGTCACCCACAGGCTACCCTTATACCCCCGCAGATCCCCTACACAAAAAATTTAGACTCAAGATGAAACGACGGCAGGGTAAAATATCCAATCATTTTTTAAAATCTTTTCTCTCAAATTCAATCTGCAAACAAAAGAGCACCGCGACCGAATTGGTCGCGGTGCTCTAATATTTAAACTAATATCTTTCAACAATTAGTTTCCGAATTTTGCAGCGTTCAATTTAATGCCAGGGCCCATGGTCGAAGCGACCACGCAGCTCTTAATATACTGGCCTTTTGCTGCAGCCGGTTTTGCCTTTACAATCGCATTCATCAACGCGGTCAGGTTTTCGCCAACTTTCTGTGCGCCGAAAGATGCCTTTCCGATCGGGCAGTGGATAATATTCGTTTTATCCAATCTGTACTCAATTTTACCGGCTTTAATCTCTTTGATCGCCTGTGCTACATTAGCAGAAACGGTACCGGCTTTCGGGTTTGGCATCAAGCCCTTCGGACCTAAAACTTTACCCAAACGACCTACAACACCCATCATATCCGGGGTTGCAACAACAACGTCAAAATCAAACCAGTTTTCTTTCTGGATTTTAGTTACGTAGTCTTCTGCGCCCACGTAATCTGCACCAGCTTCTTCTGCCTCTTTAACCTTATCGCCTTTTGCAAAAACTAATACACGCGTTTTCTTACCCGTGCCGTGCGGCAGAACAATCGCGCCGCGAACCTGCTGATCAGCGTGACGAGAGTCAACGCCCAGCCGGACATGTACTTCAATTGTTTCGTCAAATTTGGCTGTTGCCGTCTTGCAGACGAGCTCCATGGCTTCTTCGGTGTCATACAATTTAGCAGAATCAACCAATTTTGCATTTTCAATATATTTTTTACCCTGTTTCATCTTGTAATTATCCTCCTACGTGGTTTTATACGGAAATAAATCCTCCCACGGCCGATATGCAAGCCGCAATATCGCGCCAAATCAAATGTTATTGGATATTCCCTGCTCAGTCTGCAATTTCAACGCCCATGCTGCGTGCCGTACCGGCAACCATGGACATGGCGGCTTCGATATCGTTTGCATTGAGGTCGGGCATTTTCTGCTCTGCAATCTTCTGCAACTGCTCTTTTGTGATTTTTGCCACTTTCGTTTTGTTCGGCACACCGGAACCGCTTTCGATTCCAGCAGCTTTTTTGATCAAAACGGCAGCCGGCGGCGTTTTCGTAATAAAAGAAAACGTACGGTCTGCATAAACCGTAATAACAACCGGGATAATCAATCCCATGTCATTTTTTGTTCTTTCATTAAATTCCTTGGTAAAAGCCATGATGTTTACACCATGCTGACCCAATGCAGGACCAACCGGCGGTGTCGGAGCGGCTTTTCCGGCAGGAATCTGCAATTTGATATATCCTACAACTTTTTGAGCCATTTTATTATTCCTCCAATATCATACTGAAAATAACACTTAGATCAGACTCAGCGCGTCAACGCTCACTTCGGCGGGGACATCGCGTCCGCCCATCGAAATAACGACTCTGACCTTGCCCGAATTCATATCGACACTTTCCACAATTCCGGTAAAATTGACCATCGGTCCGCTGGTTACACGAACATGATCGCCCTGATTAAACGGCGATTCGGCAACCGATTTTACCAGATCCAGCGCCTTCACTTCATCTTCTGTCAACGCAACAGGTTTGCCTTCGGGGCCAACAAAACCCGTCACACCGCGGATATTTTTAATCAACACCCACGTATCATCATTCATCACCATCTGAACCAGAACATATCCGGGGAACAGTTTGCGCTCGTTTTCCGTAACTTCGCCGCTTTCCTTAACGTCCCGGACAATCTCTGTGGGAACTTTCACTTCTATGATCAGATCCTGCATGCCTCTGAGTCCAACAACGGTATCGATACTTTTTGCCACTTTATTCTCATAACCGGAATAGGTATGAATGACATACCAGCGTGCCTGCTCTGCCATAAAAAATCCTCCCAAAATCAACAGATGAATCCAACTCGAAATTTCTCAAAATCAAAGACCAAACGGTCCGTTACCGCCCATCAGCCATACGCCGGTTTTAAAGATAATATCAATCGCAGCAATAAATACCGCGCTGATCACCACGATGACTAAAACGGTAAACGTGTTGTTTGCCGTCTGTTTCGGAGAGAGCCATACGACTTTGGAAACTTCACTTTTCAGCTCTTTGAAAAATCTGCCTATCCGCCGAAAGACGTTCGGTTTTTTGTTGGCATTTTTCGCAGCAGCTTTTTTTGCGGCAGCCTTGTCCAGCTTCTTATCCGCTTTTTTTGCGGGTTTCTGCTCGGCCTTTTTTGCGCCTGCCTTCACCTTATCTTCTGCCATGCTCCTACCTCCTACTTTGTCTCTCTGTGCAAAGTATGTTTCCGGCAGAACTTGCAGAACTTATTCATTTCCAGTCTGTCCGGAGTGTTCTTTTTGTTTTTTGTTGTATTGTAGTTTCTCTGCTTGCACTCTGTGCACGCCAATACAATCTTATCCTTTCCCATTGATCGGCACCTCCTTATAAATTTGCCTCCCTTGTTTTAATTGAAAAGATGCGCAGGCAGGATCAGCCTGTTTTTCTGCAAAAAGGCAGCAGAAAAAAAGCACCTTTACGCAAGGTATCAATATTATATCACAAAATCAACGTAATTGCAAGACTTTTTTCATAAAAATTTCCGCATACTGCATATCGGTGTTGAAATTCTGCTCCCTTTCGCCGGCGGCCCTACTCGATAGTAGGGCAAAGTTTGCGGGCAAATCGTCCTCCAAACCGTTCTTTCCTGCCATTCTCGAACTCTCAATGTCCTGTTTATATCCGCTTCGGGAAACGCCCATCGCACACTGCTTTGTACAACGCCGTCGTGTATCTCCGCATTAGACGGCGTCTCCGCTATATTCGCGTTAGACAGTGCCATCGCTTATATACGCGAAGGCGCAGCAAATATCGCTGCGCCCAACTTATATCACTTCGATCAATATAAACCCATATTTTTCGGACCGCAGCTTCAAAACCCGCATCGGGTTTTCTTTTGCAGAACCGTTTACTTGTGCGTTTCTACTGGGCTAAAGCCTGCTCCAAATCCGCAAGGATATCTTCTGCATTCTCACAGCCTACGCTTAACCGAATCAATCCCGGCGTAATCCCAGCCAAAGTCAGCGCCTCGTCCGATAACTGCCGGTGCGTTGAAGAAGCCGGATGTAGCACACAGGTCCGAATATCCGCCACATGAACGGCCAGCGTCACCAATTTTAAGCTGTCAATAAACCGTACTCCGGCCTCGCGTCCGCCGCGCAGCGAAAAGGCAATCACTCCGCTGCACCCGTCCGGCAAATATTTCTGCGCCAATTTTTCATACGCATTGCCGGGCAACGTCGGATATCGAGCAAATTCCACCGCATCATGCGCAGCTAAAAACTCTGCTGCTTTCTGTGCATTCTCACAATGCTTTTTCATCCGAAGAGGCAGCGTTTCCAGCCCCTCATTCAAGTAAAATGCGCCCTGCGCCGACTGACAGCAGCCCATATCGCGCATCAACTGTACCCGTGCCTTTACAATATACGCCAAAGCCCCAAACTGCTGCGTATACACCACGCCGTGATACGACTCATCCGGCTGGGTAAATTCCGCAAACTTTCCGCTTGCAGCCCAGTCAAACTTTCCGCTATCCACAATCACGCCGCCCATCTGTACCGCATGCCCGTCCATATATTTAGTGGTAGAATGCGTCACAATATCTGCACCGAACTCAATCGGCCGGCACAAACACGGCGTCGCAAACGTGTTGTCTATAATCAGAGGAATCCCATGCCGATGGGCAATCGTCGCAAAACGCTCAATATCAAAAACCGAGATGGTCGGATTGGTGATCGTCTCGCCAAAAATCGCTCGGGTTTTCGGGCCGATCATGGCCTCGATCTGCTCGTCCGACATATCCGAATCAAAAAACGAAACCGAAATGCCCAGTTTACGCAACGTCACATCAAACAGGTTCACCGTTCCGCCGTACACCTCGCGGGCACACAAAAAATCATCGCCGGCGCCCATAATATTCAGCACCGCCAACATGTTCGCAGCCTGCCCCGAAGACGTGCACAGCGCGCCGACGCCGCCCTCCAGCGCAGCAATTTTTTGTTCTACCGCATCCACCGTCGGATTTGCCAGCCGAGAATAGAAAAACCCGTTCGAAGACAAATCAAACAGTTCCTGAACATGCTCGGTCGAACTGTATTTAAAGGTGGTACTCTGATAAATTGGCAGCACGCGCGGCTGTCCGTTTTCGGGAGAATACCCTTCATGCAGACACTTGGTTTCTATTTTCATAAATTTCCCTCCAGAAAATCAGAATTTTTACAAAATACTTACAAATAACTATAGAAAAAAAACACAAGATATGGTATAATAAAGAATATTCAGAGGATAAAGACCCCATCACAGACCATTTCTGTCTGTGCCGATACAGCGGTTCTGGCAGACAATCCGTCCTCGTTGACGCTATCTTATCCCTATCATATCCTTGCGCGCCTGTTCTCTAATGCAAAACAAACAGGCAGCTATCTATATTATTATACCATAAACCAAAAAAAATGTAAAGACCTCACACCTGTAGGTGTTTTTAGAAAGGATTTTTTAAATGCGGGGCAAATCCAAACTTAAACGATTGCTGACTTTTCTTTTAACGACAGTGATTGCACTGTCTTATATAGCGGCCGTCCCGGCCGGTACGCAAGCTGAAGAACAGACGATCGATGTCAATACCGTTTCCTGTTCTCAGGCGCTGATCATCAACACCACCGACGATATGGTTCTTTTTGACCGCGGGGCCGATCAACCGATTTTCTGCGGATATCTGCCGCAGGTGATGACGTGCATTTTGTTGCTGGAACTGGATCGAGACCTCTCCCAACAAGTGACCATTTCCAAACAGGTTTTGCAAAACACGCCGCAGGCCAGCACCTTAAATTTTAAAGCAGGCGACACTGTCAGCCTCGGAGATCTGGTTTTGGCCGCCCTCATGGCAAACGCGCAGGATGCCTGCGTTGCAATCGCGTTGTCTATCAGCCCGGATTTGGACACCTTCGTAGGACTCATGAATGAAAAAGCCAAACAACTGGGCGCCGAACAAACCCACTTTGTCAATGTGCATGGATATTACACCGAAAGTGCAGCACAAATGACCACACTCTACGATGTAGCTAAGATTCTCAAATATGCGCTGAGCTTAAAAGATTTTGAAAAATATGCCAACACCACCTACACCACCGTAACGGTCAGCGGCACACAAAAACAAATTTATACGCGTAACAGCACCATTGTCGAACAAGGCAGCCGTTATTATGTTCCCAATCTCACCGGTATCGGCATGGCATCCGACAGCCGGTGCGGGTCCGCCGTCGCAGGCGCGACTTCGACCAAAGAAATGCAGGTGCTGATTCTGGGACAAACCGACGGCGCACTCTCTCAATTATATACAGACATCAAAACCATGACCGAATACGCGCGCAACAGCTATACCACTCGTACTCTTGCAACGGCCGGGGCGACGATCCGCGAATTAAAGGTAACGCAGGGAAAAGATACGGATTATGTCGTTTTGATTGCAGAAAAAGATGTACAGGCGCTGATGGCCAATACGATTGCCCAAGAGGACATCGAAACCATTTTTGATGTTCCCGAACAAGTCAATGCCCCTATCGAAAAAGGACAAGTGTTAGGAACACTTTCCTTTGTCTATGACGGATATACGTACGGCACTGTTAACCTTACGGCAAAAACGTCCGTAGAACTGGACATGATGCAGGCCTTTACCGATAAAATCAATCACATCTTTCGCAGCCCGGCTTTTATTATTACCATTATCGTCATTATTCTATTGGTGATCCTTTACACTATCATCACCATTCACATCAATAAAAAACGGCAAAAACGCCGAAAAAGCTCTAAACACGAGCGGATTAAAATTGACTTAGACTAACATCACGCCGCCGCTCATCCGGCGGCGTAAATCGTAAACGACACAAACTTCAAAAGTTTTTCATCTCAGCACAAATAATCCAGCCGGCTCCGTTATTTTGACTCCTACAAGCGACAAAAAACCCAAAAGCATTCCATATCCGTAAAAAAATATCTATCCGGATAAGGCCATACACCCGTTTATCCCGCATGATGAACACAGGTATTCAAGCATCGAAAGCCTAAAGCCTTTAAATATTAGCGCAGCAGACAAACAAATCGGATCAACCTGTTTACCTCGAGGTATGAATCACCAACCAAACGCATATCGAAAATTTCCACTGTCAGCGGCGCAAAACCTATCCGAAAACCGTACAGCCCGGTTACCCTGTAACGGAATGATAAAAGGCAGTGCCCCAAATAGTTTTAACTTTGCGCGCAGCAAAATCAATCCTAGCCCTGTACATGCCGATCGCCGCCACTTAAACATAGTCAGCAAAATCATCCAATCAGATTTAACGATCCGCGGATTAAAATCCGCAAAAACCCAATACCTAAGGAGAATTTTATGCAGCGTTACTACGATTACGGAACCTATCTCAAACAAAAATACGGACAAAAGGTCTACAAACTTCCCGTCAATTTACCCGTCAGCTGCCCCAACCGGGACGGCCGGCGCGCCCACGGCGGCTGCACCTTTTGTGCGGCTGTCGGCGCCGGATTTGAAAGTTTAGATCAATCCATCCCCGTCCGCCAGCAACTTCAGCGCAACCGGGACTATATGGGTAAGACCTATCATGCACAAAAATTTATCGCCTATCTGCAAAACTTCTCCAACACCTATCTGCCTGTACAGGATTTTGAGCAAGTGCTATCCGACTGTGTCGCAGACGACATCGTCGAAATCTCTATCTCTACCCGGCCCGACTGTATTCACCATGCCTATTTAGACATCACCCAAAAGATTCACGATACATACGGCATACAGATCACCTATGAACTGGGGCTTCAGTCTGTCAACACCCAAACGCTGCGCAAAATCAACCGCGGTCACACCCTGGCAGAATATATCGGCGCCGTACAAAAAATCAAATCATACGGCTTTGGAGTCTGCACGCACCTGATCCCCAATTTACCGTACGACGAAGACGAAGATCTCATCGAAGCCGCCCAACTGCTTTCGGTTCTGAAAACCGACACAGTTAAACTGCACAACCTGTTTTTAATCGAACGTACGCCGATGGCGCAGGCCTATCAGCAAAATCAATTTCAAATCTGCACAATGGAACAGTATTTTGCACGTGTGGCGTTGTTTTTACAATACTTATCCCCACACATTGCCGTAGAACGCTTTTTTGCACGGTGCCCAGAAGAAGGCTGTGTCTTTTCCAACTGGGGCCGATCCTGGCGCTTTTTGCAAAATGAGCTGATGACATACTTCTTCCAGCACGACATTGTCCAAGGCTCGTTGTGCCACACCTATCTGGACGGCATTCTTTTCGACCATTCAAACACACCCCCGGAGAGCCTATAAAGCCTTGCCATTTTGCATACAGATCATATGCCATCTCTGCAACGGCGCATTGAAAAACTTGGGCTGTAAAAGTTTTGCAATAAAAGATAGGCTTCACAAGTCGATCGATTCTAACCATTTTTACTGCAGCCGCATTTCAGAAAGCGCACATTGTATACTCTAATCTAACACTGGTAAAAAACTTTGATAGGTAAAAAAGACCGACATGTTTCTGTCGGTCTTTTCTTTTATTCTTGCTCCAACGCGTTTTGCGGCTCATACCCATTTTCGGGAATCTTGGAAATAATTTTCTTATGTACCACCAGATATAAGATGCCGGTAAAGCAGAACGACGCCGCTTCCGCAATCGGAAACGCCCACCAAATCAAGTTCACATCTCCCGAAAGTGACAACAGCCACGCCACCGGAACCAGAACCACAAGCTGTCGGGCAATCGAAATAAACATCGAATACATCCCCTTGCTCAACGCCTGAAAAACAGAACTTAAACAAATACTTACGCCTGCAAAGACAAAGCTCAGCGAAATGATTCGCAGCGCCATTTCTCCTTCGTTCAACTCAAATAATCCCAATAGTTTATCCGGTATCAATTGCATCAGCACCACGCCGATAACCATAAATACTAACGCATAAATACAAGATAAAAAGACGGCTTTCGTAAATCGTTTCCGTTTTCCAGCTCCATAGTTAAAACCCAAGATCGGAATTACGCCGTTATTCAGACCAAACACTGGCATAAATACGAAACTCTGCAATTTATAATAAACACCGAAGACCGTCGCACCAATACTGGAAACCGTCATGATAATAATATTCATCAAATAATACATCACTGAACCGATTGCCACCATGATAATGGATGGGATCCCGATTTCACAAATATTGCCGATAATTTTGAAATCCGGTAAAAATCCTTTCAGCTTTAACTGAATTTCTTTGTTAACGGCGACATTTAAAATCACGCCAAAGATAAACGCCACAATCTGTCCGATTACCGTGGCATATGCCGCTCCGGCAGCCCCCATATTCAGCCCTTTAAAATGAAAAATCGGCACTTCTTCCAAAATAAAAATCGGGTCTAAAATAATATTGATAATCGCGCCGACCCCCTGCGTAAACATCGTATAAACCGTCCGGCCCGTTGCCTGCATAATCCGTTCAAACATAATCTGCCCAAACATGCCAAACGAAAAGACGGAACAAACACGCAAATAATCATTACCATACTGACGAACTAAATCCAGATTCAATCCGCCGTCCACCTGGGCCGCACTCAACATCCCCTGGAAATAAATATCCGTTCCAAACAAACCAAACAACAGCATCAGCACATAAAATGCCGCCGCAATCAAAAGCCCGTTACAGGCAATCCGATTGGCCAGCCGATGATCTTTTTGCCCCAACGCACGGGACAAAAGCGCGTTCATACCCACGCCGGTTCCGGTCGCCATACCGATCATCAGATTCTGTGCAGAAAAGGCTTGTCCTACCGCCGTCAGCGCTTCTGTACTGACCAAACTAACAAAATAACTGTCTACTACATTATATAAAGCCTGCACAATCATCGCCACAATGATCGGAACCGACATAGTTACGACCAATTTATTCACAGGCATAATGCCCATTTTATTCTCTTGTACCTGTGCCATTCTTTTGTCTCACCCATACCTCTTTATTTTTTAACGATAACTATATTAGTTTAACAGATTTTCATCCTAAATGCAAGTCCTGTCAAAAAAGTTTAAAAAACAAGAAGTCCACACAGAAGCCCTCGCTTCTGTGTGGAAGAAAGGATACGTCTGTAATTTTTGATTTAACCGAAAACAATTTACCAACATTTGTTGCAACAAATGTTGCTGCTCACAGATCGCCGTTTATTGGATACGCGACCGCTGCCGATTGAAAATCTTACCACCCTAATGCCTCGCTCACCTTTATTGAATACATGATCGCGATCATTTAAAATGCTTACCCTCTTCATGTTACTCATATATCTATGCCGCAGTCAGGAGTACGGGAATGCCGCTTAAAATCTTTTCCGCTTTCAGATTGCCGCTGAACATTCCGCACATCGCCTCCAAAAAGCTTTGTACAGATTGATATGTCACTTCCGTTTTTATAACAAGCCACACAGCCCCCGCAAAAGACCTGTTACGCTTCTTGCCTATAAAACAGCAAGAAAATTTTATCACAAAAAAACCGATAAATCACAGGTTTTTTCCTGCAACTTATCGGTTTTATATCTTTTGCGAAACAATTAACCCTCTTCGTACGTTCCGGTAATCGAATATTCCACCCACTGTGCAATATTGACCGCATGGTCACCGATACGCTCCAAATATTTTGCAATCATCAGCAGGTCCAGGCAAAATTCTCCGTTTGAACTGTCTGAAGACACCAGCGCGATCAATTCATTTTTCACCTCTGCGAATAACGCATCTACCGTATCATCGTACTGAATAACCCGCTTTGCCAAAGACAAATCCTTTTTTACAAAAGACTGTACGCTGTCGGTCACCATTTTGATGGTCGAAAAAGCCATGTCCCGGATATGTACCTTACTGGTAGACTCATTGTCCCCGATATAACTGATCAGCTCCGCGATATCAGACGCTTGGTCGCCGATCCGCTCCATATCCGAAATCATTTTTAATGCCGAAGACACTACCCGTAAATCGGTCGCGACCGGCTGTTGCTGAAGCAGCAATTTCATACAAAGAGATTCAATATCCCGCTCTTTGATATCGATCTGTCCATCGTATTCAAATACATCTGGCAATAACGTACTGTCATTATCGAACATTGCTTTCATTGCGGTAAAAATTGCTTTTTCACACAACTGTCCCATTTGAATTAACTGAGCATTCAACTCTTCCAGCTGCTCGTCAAATTTATTTCGCATCAACCAAACCTCCCCGTAATATAATCCTCGGTACGCTTATCGGTCGGCATCGAGAACATTTTGTCCGTTTCATCATATTCTACCACTTCTCCCAGCAAGAAGAACGCTGTCCGGTCAGATATTCTTACCGCCTGCTGCATATTGTGCGTTACCATAACAATCGTGTACTGTTTTTTCAATTCCATTGCCAAATCCTCTACTTTAGAAGTAGAAATCGGGTCCAAAGCACTGGTCGGTTCGTCCATCAACAACACCTTCGGTTCAACGGCCAACGCACGCGCAATACAAAGACGCTGCTGCTGTCCGCCCGAAAGTCCTAACGCCGATTTCTTCAGCCGGTCTTTTACCTCATCCCAAATCGCCGCATTTTTTAAAGAACGTTCCACGATCTCATCCAATTTGGCACGATTTTTGATTCCATGGGTCCGAGGTCCATATGCAACATTATCATAAATACTCATCGGGAAAGGATTGGGTTTCTGAAAAACCATTCCCACGTCCCGACGCAGCCCGTTTACGTCCACATCCGAAGAAAAAATATCCCGGTCCTCATATAAAACCTTACCCGTAATTTTAATTCCGTCAATTAAATCATTCATTCGATTCAACGTTTTGATAAATGTGGATTTTCCGCAGCCGGAAGGTCCGATCAGAGCTGTAATACTCTTTTCCGGAATCTTCATACTCACATTTTTTAACGCCTGCGTTTCGCCATACCACAAACATAAATCCTGAACTTCAATGATGCTCTTATTCATTGTTCTACTCTCCGTTTAAATATTTTTCCTACCAGCGATGCACTAAGATTGATTAATAGGGTAAAAAGAATTAAAATTGCCGCAATCGCAAAAGCAACTTCAAATTCACCCTGCTCTTTGGCATAAACATACAACGCAACGGTTAAGCTGGCGCCCGGATTCACCAATCCTTCAGCAGGCCCGTACAAGGTATGTGCAAATCCGGCCGTAAACAATAACGCGGCAGACTCGCCCAAAATACGGCCGATAGAAAGAATACAACCGGTAACAATGCCGTCGATCGAACTGGGAAGCACCACCGTACGAATCACCCGCCATTTGCCGGCTCCCAGTGCAAAAGCACCCTCGCGGTAACTTTGCGGAACCGTTTTAAGGCTTTCCTGCGTGGTTCGGATAATGGTTGGCAGATTCATAATAACCAGCGTGAGCGCGCCTGCCAGAATAGAAGTTTCCAACTTCAGAAATTGACAGAAAATCAGCATCCCGACAAGTCCGTATATAATGGAGGGAATACCGGAAAGGGTCTCGGACGCCAATTCAATCAATTCAACAATCCGTTTATTTTTTGCATACTCGGTCAAATAGATCGCTGCGCCCACGCCAATCGGCAACACAATAATCAGCGTTGCAATCACCAAATAAAGCGTACTTAAAATATCGGGCAGAATACCGATTGTTTTTTTCAGATAACTGGGAGAGGTGGACAACATTTGCCACGTAATATTGGGCAGTCCCTGTACCAACACATATCCCACAACAAACAAAACCAGCGCGCAAACAATCGTAACGGCTGTGTAAGTCACAACGCGCATTCCAATGCCATATGCTTTGCGCTTTTTTGAAATAGGTTTGATCATATCAATGCTCCTTTTGCCGCTTTAAAAGCATATTCAACAACACGTTAATCATCATAATAAACAGGAACAAAACCAAGGCAATCGAAAACAGGGCCTGTCTCTGCAGCCCAGAAGAATACGACATTTCACTGGCTACGGCAGTGGTCAGGAACCGAACACTCTCAAACAAAGACGGCATATTGGCAACATTTCCGGCAACCATCATCACCGCCATTGCTTCCCCGATCGCACGTCCGACACCCAAAACAATAGCCGCAGCGATACCGCTCTTTGCGGCCGGGACCGAAACACGGAAAAAGGTTTCAATCTTGGTGGCGCCCAAAGCTAAAGAGGCATCCTCATACTCTTTGGGAACCGCCTCCAACGCCGTTACCGAAACTTTAATCACCGACGGCAAAATCATCACGGCCAAAACGATAATCGCCGCAAAAAGGCTGGCGCCGTCCGGCAAATTAAAAATCTGCCGAATGAGCGGAACCAACACCAACATACCCACAAGACCGTAAACCACGGAAGGAATTCCGGCCAGTACGCCCACCGCGGACGTAATGACCGCCTTTACCTTTGCCGGAGCCATTTTTGCCAGAAAAACTGCTGCAAAAAAGCCGACCGGAACCCCAATCACAATCGCTCCGGCCGTTCCGTAAATAGAGGTTAAAATAAACGGTAAAATACCGAATTTAGGATCCGCTGCAGTCGAAGACCACTCCGTCCCGAACAAGAATTCCACCAGTCCGATTTCTTTAATAGCAGGGATTCCCGACAAAATCAGATAAATCGAAATGATCAATACACATCCGACAGCGACTAACCCCAAAATCAAAAAGATCGCATGAATGATCGTTTCACCAATATGATACCGGCGCCGGGGCTTTTTTTCAGACAGAACTTGTTCTGAAGTTTTTGTCATAACTCATTTTCCTTTCATGTGGCAAAGACGGCGGTCCCACAAGCCGTAAGACCGCCGCAGAAATCTTTCTGATTTTTATTTTACAGGTACGGCTCCCATATCGGAGATGACAGAAGAAGCAGCGTCAGATGTAATGTAGTCAAAGAAAGCCTGTGCAACATCAGACAATTCTTCGCCTGTGCGGGTAACCAGCACAAACGGACGCTGGATTACATAACTGCCGTCTTGTACGGTTGCTTCGGTCGGAGCCACACCACCTACGGTCAAAGCCTTGATATCGTCATCAACGGCGGACAACGAAGCATAACCGATAGCCAGCGGGTTCTGAGAAACCGTTGCAATTACATCACCTGTAGAAGTCAATTCCTGACGATATTTGCAAAGATCTTCCGTTTCTGTAATCGATTCAAATCCGTCACGGGTACCGCTTCCGGCCTCACGTCCGATCAGAACGATTTCGCCGTCCTGGCCGCCAACCTGGCTCCAGTTTGTAATTTCACCTGTGTAAATTTTTGCAATCTGTTCCAGGCTCAGATCCGAAACCGGATTGTTCTTATTCACGATCACTGCAATTCCGTCCAAAGCCAGCGTGGTACCGGTTAAGGTAGCAGCTTCTTCGTCTTTAAGTGCACGGCTCGAAAGACCGATATCGCATCTGCCTTCGGAAACAGCCGTAATACCGGAACTGGAACCGGTGGGATTGTATGTAAATTTAACACCCGGGTTTTCTGTTGTAAACGCTTCGCCCAGACCGTTGATCACTTCTTCCATCGAAGTGGAACCGTCTGTTGCAACAGACCCGCTCAATTTTTGTTCTTCATTTCCGGCATCCTGTCCCGGATTCTCTGTCTGCGTGTTGCTGCATCCTGCAAACAACCCTACCGCCAATACACAACTCAAAAGTATTCCCAAAACTTTTCTCATTCCTCATTGCTCCTTTATAAACTTTTTCTGGAAACAAGCAAAGTATAACAGACCCATGTTAAATGCAAAAGGGGATATTTGTTAAAAACAGGTTAAAAATATCTTTTTTCCTCTGCTTTTTCGCAAAGGCTAAAAAAACGGATATGCAACCTGCCCCCAACAGCGAAAACGCCGCTGTTTGCAGAGGCTGCATATCCGTTCTAAAATTCATATCCGTTTAGAATTTTTATTTTACCACCAAGTTCACCATTTTACCCGGGATAAAAATTTCCTTGACAATCTCTTTGCCGGCAATCGCCGCCGCGACCTTCGCGTCTGCTTTCGCCGCGTCCAGAATCGTCTGTTTATCTGCAGTAGCATCAACCGTAATGACGCTGCGCAATTTACCGCAGATTTGGACCGGGATATTTAACACGGTATCCTTGATTTTCTGCTCGTCATACTCACACCAGGTTGCCTGTGCCAAAAGACCCTCAAACCCGTTTTTCTGCCACATTTCCTCTGTGATATGCGGCGCAATCGGATTGAGCAGAATCAAATATGTTCTCAATTCCGCCCGATTTAAACTGCCCTTGGCATAAATATCGTTCAACAACGACATCAGCGCGGCAATGGCCGTGTTCATCTTCAGCTGATCCATGTCTTCAGAAACTTTTTTGATCGTTTTATGGAACACTTTTTCAAGCTCAGGCGAATAGGCATCGCCGTCTGTTACCATATCATTCAAAACCCAGACGCGGTCCAAAAACCGTTTACAGCCTTTTACGCCGTTTTCCGACCAAGGTGCCGCTTTCTCAAAGTCACCGATAAACATCTCATAAGTACGCAGGGTGTCCGCACCGAACTCGTTGACAATATCGTCGGGATTGACGACGTTGCCTCTGGATTTGGACATTTTCTCTCCGTTCGCGCCCAGAATCATCCCGTGAGACGTTCTCTTCGCATAGGGTTCCGGAGTGGGAACAACACCGATATCATACAAAAACTTATGCCAGAATCTCGAATACAACAGATGCAGCGTGGTATGCTCCATCCCGCCGTTATACCAATCCACCGGTGACCAATACGCCAACGCTTCTTTGGAAGCAAGCGCCGTATCGCAATGCGGATCCATGTACCGCAAAAAGTACCACGAAGAACCCGCCCACTGCGGCATGGTGTCAGTCTCCCGCTTTGCGGGGCCTCCGCAATGCGGACAGGTGGTGTTGACCCATTCCTCGATTTTAGCCAGCGGCGACTCTCCGTTGTCCGTCGGCTCATAATTTTCAACATCCGGCAGCGTCAGCGGCAAATCCTTTTCATCCAGCGGAACCCAGCCGCATTTTTCGCAATAAACCATGGGGATCGGCTCGCCCCAATAACGCTGTCTGGAAAATACCCAGTCCCGCAATTTGTAGTTGGTCTTAGCCGTTCCCAACCCGTTCTGTTCCAGATAATCTAATATTTTCTTTTTGGCCTCTTCCACGCTCAATCCGTCTAAGAAGTCGGAATGGATCATCGTCCCGGTCTGGATATCCGTAAAGGCCTGCTTGGAGATATCGCCGCCCGCAACAACTTCCACCATCGGCAGATCAAACGCTTTGGCAAACGCATAGTCGCGGTCGTCGTGGGCCGGAACCGCCATGATTGCACCGGTTCCGTAGCTCATCAATACATAATCCGAAACAAAAATGGGGATCTGCTGATGATTAACCGGATTGGTCGCCGTGACGCCGTCCAACTTCACGCCGGTTTTCTCTTTGACCAATTCCGTCCGTTCAAAATCACTTTTTCTGGCCGCTTCTTCCCGATATGCATCCACTTGGTCCATATTTTTAATCAGAGACTTCCATTGGTCAATATAAGGATGTTCCGGAGAAATAACCATATAAGTCGCCCCGAACAGCGTATCCGGCCGCGTAGTATAAACGGTCAGCACATCGCCTGCCGAAGTCTGGAAGCGAACTTCCGCACCGGTGGATTTGCCAATCCAGTTCTTTTGCTGCGTTTTGACTCTCGGAATATAATCCACCGTATCCAAATCCTCAATCAGCCGATCGGCATAGGCGGTAATTTTCAACATCCACTGCGTCTTGTTCCGATGAACCACTTCACTGCCGCAGCGCTCACAAACGCCGTTTACCACTTCCTCGTTGGCCAAAACGCACTTACACGAGGTACACCAGTTTACCGACATTTCCTTTTTATAGGCCAATCCTTTTTTAAACAGCTGCAAAAAGATCCACTGCGTCCATTTATAATAAGCCGGATCGGTCGTATTAATCTCTCTGGACCAGTCAAAAGAAAGACCCAAGCTGCGCAGCTGTCCCTTAAAACGTTTGATATTGTTTTCGGTAACGATTCGGGGATGAATATGATTTTTAATCGCATAGTTTTCGGTAGGCAGACCGAACGCGTCCCACCCCATCGGATACAGCACATTATACCCCTGCATTCTCTTTTTCCGGGCCACGATATCCAGCGCCGTATACGGACGCGGATGACCGACGTGCAGTCCCTGGCCGGACGGATACGGAAATTCTACCAACGCATAGTACTTGGGTTTGGTATAATCATTCGGAGCATGAAAAACCTCTTTTTCTTCCCAGATATCCTGCCACTTTTTTTCGATTTCCTTAAAATCGTACCCCATTATTCGTTCTCCCCCAATATTTCTGAAATATCTATTTGCGTACCGTCTTTCCAAAAACGTTCCAAATCGTAAAATTCACGCATTTTGGGATTGTAGACGTGAACAATAATATCTTTGTAATCCAACAAAATCCAATCGCCGGAACCTTTCCCCTCTCGGTGCAGAATCTCATAGCCGCCCTGCTGCATCTGATATTCGCACTCATCCGCCAGTGCTTTGACCTGGGTGGAAGAAGAACCGGAGCAAATCACAAAATAATCGGCCAGCGATGTAATATCCTGCACTTTGATTACCCGGATATCGATCCCCTTTTTTGAATCAAGGGCCTTGACCGCCGTTTTTACCATATCAAAAATCATTTTGAATACCTCTTTTCCGAAAATTCATTATATAAATCCAATGTATCGGGATGCAAATACAGGCCTTTTTTCACATTACTTAAGATGCTGAAACGGACCTTTTCCAACGCTACCGCATCGATATCGGTTTTGGCCTTCTCCCGCAGACTCTCCACATCGGGAAACACCCGAGACGGCTCAATCAAATCCGCAACAAATAAAATCATCTCAAACCGGCCCATCCCGCGATGTCCGGTTGTATGATATAAGATTGCCCGAAACATCTGCTCATCAATACCGAATTGCGCACGCGCAAGATAAGCGCCCGTAATCGAATGCAGCACCGCTGGACTATACCGCAGCGGCGGCGTGATTGGAACCCCATATCGCTTCAGCAGCTCGTACTGCTGCGTCTGGTCCACATTCTTTGTAATATCGTGAACCAAGCCCACAAAGGCGCTTTTTTCGCAATCTTGCCCGTAAATCTGCGCCAACTCGGCCGCCATTTGCGAAACGCCGAGACTGTGCTGATACCGGGCCGGGCTCAAGCGTGCCGCCAATATTTTCTTTGCCGCTTCAAAATCATACAAACTCATTTTTCTTTTCGCCTCGATACAGTGCATGCTGTTCTATATAATCAGCAACGGAGTCCGGGACCAGCCCCGCAATCGATTGTCCCTGTTCGATCCTCTGCCGGACTTGTGTAGAACTGACCACCTGCGGCCGGCTTTGACAAACGCGGACATCCGCCTGATACGTTTGATTTAAATGCTGGGCATATTTCTGCAGCCGCTCGGTATCGTCGCCCGTACGGGATAACGCAACCAACGTCACCTCGTGCAAAATTTGCTCAAACCGGAACCAGACCGTTTCAAACGCCAACAGCATATCGGACCCCACATATAAAAACAACGCATCCTTTGGAAATTGTTGTTTTAAATAAGAAATGGTATCGACGGTATAACTTTTGCCCTGTTTTCGGATTTCATAATCGTCCACCGTTGCCATCGTTCCCAAAGCCAATTTTACCATTTGCAGCCGATCCGCATTCGACGCCCCCGCCGTCAGCGCCTTATGGGGCGGAATCCCGGTCGGAAAAACAAAAACGCGGTCTAACCCGGCAAACCGGATAAAGTCCTTTAGCGCCGTTACATGCCCGTTATGAACGGGGTTGAATGTGCCGCCAAAAATACCGATATTCATTTTGGCAGCTCGATTTTAGGTTCTTTGGCCGGACGATATAAAACCGCTTTAGAACCAATCACCTGAACCACGTCCGCCGCCACCGCCTCGGCAATCTGAGCCGCCGCCTCGCGCACAGACAAAAGGCATGTTTCCAAACAGCGCATTTTAATCAACTCTCTGGCCTCCAATGCGTCGTCTGCCTGTTTGACGATATTGTCCGTAATCCCGTCTTTTCCGACAATCAAAATCGTATCGATCGTATTGGCAAGGCCGCGCAAATACGCCCGTTGTTTACTGGTCATTGTTTTTCCTCCAATTGGCTCATAAATTGTTTAAGCGCCGCCGCGCGATGACTGATTCGATTTTTCACCTCAGCCGGAAGCTGCGCAAACGTTTGGTCATATTCTTTCACATAAAACAGCGGATCATATCCAAATCCGTTCTCCCCGTGCGGCTCTGTTAAAATCTGTCCGTGTACCTGGCCTTCCGCCGTTACGGTCCGTCCGTCGGGATAAACCAAACAAATCGCGCATACAAACTGGGCGCTCCGATCTTCTACCCCTTGCAAATTTTTCAATAAAAGCTCATTATTCTTCTGGTCATTTCCGTGTTCACCGGCATATCTGGCAGAGAGAACCCCCGGCGCACCGCCCAAAGCGTCCACCGCCAACCCGCTGTCGTCGGCAAGGCAAGCCATCCCGGAAAGCCGCATCCCGTCATACGCTTTAATATACGCGTTTTCGGCAAAGGTTTTGCCGGTTTCTTCCGGTTCCGATACCACGCCCGCCTCGGCAAGCGTTACAATATCAAATTTCTCCTGAAGAATGTCTTTGAGTTCCTGCAATTTTTTTCGGTTATTAGAAGCCAACAGCAATTTCATCTTCATTCTTCGTCTCCTCCTACCAGCGCGCGCGCAAATTCCTGTGCATCAAAATATTGCAGATCGTCGATTTTTTCTCCGACGCCGACCAATTTAATCGGCACTCCGGTGATATCCTTTACCGCAATTGTTACGCCGCCCTTGGCCGTACCATCCAATTTGGTCAACACCACCCCGGTAATGCCGACCGCTTCTTTGAAGTCTCTCGCCTGGGCAATCGCGTTTTGTCCGGTCGTAGCGTCAACCACCAACAAAATCTCTTTATCGGCCTGCGGCAACTCGCGGTCTATAACCCGCAAAATCTTCTCCAATTCTCCCATCAGGTTTTTCTTATTATGCAGCCGCCCTGCCGTATCGCAAATCAACACGTCGGCATCGCGTGCAACGCTTGCCCGGATCCCGTCAAAGACAACCGCCGCGGGATCAGAACCATCCTGATGTTTAATGATATCGATCCCTGCCCGTTCGGCCCAAATCGAAATCTGATCGATCGCCGCCGCACGAAACGTGTCGGCCGCCGCAATGATCACTTTTTTGCCGTCTTCCGAAAGACGATGCGCCAATTTTCCGATCGTGGTTGTTTTGCCCACGCCGTTCACGCCAACGACCAAAATCACCGAAGGCTTGGTTGCAATCTTCAGTTCGTTGTCACCCTGCATCAACTGCGCGATAATCGATATCAATGCCGCGCGAAGCTGCTCGGTCGACTCAATTTTTTCCAGTTTAGCCTTTTCCCGCAGTTGGTCGATAATGGTTTGCGAAGTCTCATATCCAACGTCCGCCATAATCAACACTTCCAGCAATTCGTCCAAAAACTCTTCATCCACTTTGCGGAAGTTAGCGGCAATACTGTTCAGTCCGTCGCTGATTTTATCCGTCGTCTTTTTTAATCCGGCTTTAATCTTATCAAAAAAACCCATGTTTCGACTCCTCTTAGCTGTTTTCGGTTCGGCTGACGCAAGCGGTCCCAAAACCACGCGCATCCCCCGTCCCGGTTATATATGTTTTTCGATCTGGCTGACATCAATGGCAAGAATTCTGGAAATGCCCTTTTCTTTCATCGTAACGCCGTAAAGCCTGTCCGCGGCCTCCATCGTTCCTCGCCGGTGCGTAATCACAATAAACTGTGTATGCTCATGTTTGCGCAAATATTCCGCATACCGCACCACATTCACATCATCGAGCGCCGCCTCAATTTCATCCAACAGGCAAAACGGCGCCGGCCGAATAGTCAAAATCGCAAAATACAGCGCAATCGCGGTCAGCGACTGTTCTCCGCCCGAAAGTGAAGACAGGTGCTTGATAATCTTGCCGGGAGGCGCCACATAAATCTCAATCCCGGACTCCAAAACGTTTTCCGGATCATCCAAAGTCAATTTGGCGCTGCCGCCGTTAAACAACTGACGAAAAACGCGTTCAAACTCGGCGTTAATCACGGCAAACTGCTGCGTGAACACCGTCGTCATCTGCTCGGTCAGTTCCGCAATCATTTTTTCAATGCTTTCTTTGGATTTTGTCAAATCCTGCACCTGTGCCCAAAGCCCGTCATAACGTTCTTTGACCTGCGTGTACTCCTCTACGGCCGTCAGATTGATTTCACCCAAAGCCCGCATCGAGGCTTTAATGGCATTGACTTTTCGCTGTGCGGCCGCAAAATCTTCAATCGGCACACAAAACTGCTGGGCCTGTGACAGCGGCAATTCATATTCATCCCAGATTTTGGAGATGATCGTCTGCTTTTCTTCCTCAGCCGACTGGACCAAATGCGTTTGCCGCTCCAATTGTGCGGACAATTTTTCACGCTGTTCGTACAATCCCTTTTCCGATTCACGCAACTGTTGAATCTGCTGTTCCGTCTGTGTCCGTTGGGCCACTTTATTCAAAATTTCTTCTTCATTCTGCGCGGTTTGTTGCTGCAGCTGCGCCTTTTGTGCCTGCAATGCGTCAATTTTTTCGGTAAAAACAACAATCTGCTGCTTTAATCCCTCAATCTCCCGGTCCAACTGTTCCGAAGAGGCAGACTGTGTCTGAAGCTGTTGTTCCAAAACGGATAACTGCTGCTTTTCGCTTTCCAGGTCCTTTTCGTACTCCAATCGCTGTAACCGACAGTCCTGCAATTGCTGCATCCGGCTTTCTTTCTCCTCGCCGAGCGCCGCCTGCTGCTGCCGCAGCATTTCGCAAACTTCTTTTTGTGCCAAAATCGCGGCGTCGTTTTCTTCCAGCTTGCCGGTTAACACTTCACGCTGTTCCAAATGCGTGCGGCTCTGTAAAGATAGGTTTTCCAATTCCTTCTTCAAAGATTCTTCCTGTTGACGAATCGTCTGCAGCGAAGAAATACAATGGTTTAGAGCCGCGTCCGTTTTGATCTGCTCTTCTTCCAACAAGCGGATCTCCGACTGTGCATGCGACAAGTCCGACTCCGTTTGCTGCAATTGCTGCTCCAAACGTTTGACCTGCTGTTCGTCCCGGTTCATTTGTTCTTTAAGTCCGGCACACTCCTTTTTCAAATCCTCGATCTCATTGTGCCGGCTCAAAATGCCAAACTTACGCCCGGAAGAGCCGCCGGTTAATGACCCGCCGACATTCACCAGCTGGCCATCCAGCGTCACCACGCGAAACGCGTATTTATTCTGTCTTGCCAGCCGGGTTGCGCTGTCCATATCCTCGCACACCACCGTCCGGCCCAACAAATAGTCCATAATCCCGCGATATCTTGCATCAAACCGAACCAAATCCGCCGCCAGCCCCACAACGCCGTTTTCCCCCGCCCGAGGAATCGGGTCCAGGCGTTTTCCGTGAATATTGGATACCGGCAAAAACGTGGCTCTGCCCGCGTTTTTATTCTTTAAATAATAAATACAATTTTTACTGCTCTGTTCGCTGTCCGTCACAATATGCTGCAAAGAGCCGCCCAAAGCGGTCTCAATCGCGGTCGCGTATTCTTCATCCACCTCGATCAAGTCCGCAACCGTGCCTTCCACACCGGTCAAAACCCCTTTGCGGGATTCCTCCATAACGGTTTTGATACTGTTCTGAAACCCTTCGTAATGCTGTTGCATTCCCTGCAAAATGTGCAGTCGGTCCGTCTGACGTCCATACGTCGTCTGCGATTGCAAAAAGGCCGTTCGCGCCTGCTGCACCCGCAAATCTTCCTGCTGTTTTTTTACCAGATATCCGGACTGAATATTTTTAGCGCTGTCCAAATCCTTTCGCAAACTGTCTTTTTTGCTTTGCAGCTGCTCCCGTTCGGCTTCCAGCGTCCCAAACCGTTCCTGCGCGTCCGAGATCTCCTGTTTGCGGCCTTGTATATGAACCGCCTGATCGTGCGTACTTTGTTCAACCGAACTGAACTCCACCCGCAAAAGGGTGTCCCGCTGTGACAATTCGGTCAAACGATCCTGGGCTTCGGTCATCTTTTGCTGTAATGCCGCCGCCTGATCTTCTAATTGTTTGAGCGCTTGCTCGTACTGGTCCAACTGCACGTCAAAAGCCGACAGCCGCTGCTGCGCCTCGTCAAGCCGGGCCTGTTTTTCGTCCCGCTGTGCTTGGATCTGCTGGCTTTGGCCTGCATTTTCCTGCTTGGTTTTACGCAGCCGCTCAATATCCTTTTGGGCGTGTTCGATATCATTTTGTGCAACCACAATCTGAGTTTGCTGCTCGGCAATCTGTTCTGCCTGCGCAGCGCCGAAAGCGCGAATTTGTTCAATCTGCGCGGTCAATTGCTCAGAGCAGGCCAACGCCTCGGTAATTTGCGACTCTGTTTTTTGCAGCTCGGACACCGCATTTTGTAAATCCTGCGAAAACGTCTGCACCAACTGCGACGCCTCGTCTGCCTGCCGGGCCAACTCTGTCAGCCGATGCACCCACAGCGTCACTTCCAGCCCTTTTTTCTCATCCCGCAGCGCCAGATACTGTTTAGCCTTTTGCGCCTGGCTCTCCAACGGTCCCAACCGCGCCTGCAATTCCGAAACAATATCCGTCAAGCGGACAATATTATTCTGTGTTTGATTTAACCGCCGTAAACTTTCATCTTTTTTATATTTAAATTTTGCAATCCCGGCCGCTTCTTCAAACAACACACGCCGGTCTGCACTTTTGGCCCCGATAATCTCCGTAATGGCGCCCTGCCCGATAATCGAATACCCTGTTTTCCCCAACCCGGTATCCCGCAGCAATTCCTGAATATCCCGCAGGCGCACATCCGACCGATTGATAAAATACTCACTTTCCCCACTGCGGTAATAACGTCGGGTAATCGCCACCTCGTCATATTCCAACGGCAGGGTCCGATCGCTGTTATCCAGCACCAGCGACACTTCCGCAAAGCCCATCGGCTTACGCAGCGTCGTTCCGTCAAAAATCACGTCTTCCATCTTCTGCCCGCGCAGCGTTTTCGAAGAGGTCTCCCCCATCACCCAGCGCACCGCGTCCGAGATATTGCTTTTTCCGCTTCCGTTCGGGCCGACAATGGCAGTGATTCCATCTCCGAATGCAATAACCGTCTTATCCGGAAAAGATTTAAAACCCTGAAGCTCAATATACTTTAACTGCATCGTCAACCCTCCTTTTTACACATAAAAATACAGTATATATTATACTATTTTTTTACTGATTTTGCAAGAGGAAACAAAAGGTTTTTTCACACCGTACTAAATTTAAAATACGTCTTGACAACATCTTCAATATCATGTATAATAAAATTAATAATTATGTATGGGGGCTGGCAATTATGGAAAACAACAATATGGAAAACAACGGCAACGTCAACAACGGCAACGTTGATTACAGCAATGTCAATAATGACATCAACAACAGCAGCGTTGGTTACAACAACATCAATAACAACAATATCGGCAACGGCAACATGACGCCCGGTTCAAACGGGATGTCCGTGGCGGCACTGGTTTGCGGTATTCTCGGTATTGTAGGAGGATTTATTCCCGTTGTTCAGTATGTAACAACGGTTCTATCCATTTTAGGAATTATCTTCGGTGTTATCGGCCGTAAAAAATGCACAAACAAAGGCTTAGCAACGGCAGGTCTTGTATTAGGGATCATCGGCTGTGCGTTCAGTGTTCTCGGCATAGTATGCATTTGTGTTTTAGCTGGAGCAGTAGCTTCGGCGGGTCTTGCTTAAACCTTTATAAGAATAAAGCAGAAACGAGATTTGTACGGAATCCGTGCAAATCTCGTTTCTTTCCATTAAGTATCAAAGGATGATGGTATGTATCCCACCATAGAAATTTTCGGAAAACAAATCGGTACCTACCCACTTCTTGCTGCAGCAGGCTTTTTGATTGCGGGCTTTTTAGCCTGCATTTGTGCCCGAAAGCACAAACAGAACGAAGATGACATGATTGTTTTTTTTCTCATCGCAGCGGTCGGCGCGCTAATCGGATCACACATGCTGTATGGTATTACCAATATGAAACTGATCGTCAATACGATTTCTGACCTTTCTGTCATCGATTCGTTTAAGTCATTTTTTCAATTCCTTTTTACTGCCTTTGGCGGAAGTGTCTTTTACGGCGGACTACTGGGCGGCGGTTTTGCCTGTCTGACTTATCTGAAAAAAAAGAATCTTCAGCGTTCCTTTTACTGGGATGTTGCCGCTTTTTCCGTGCCGCTCTTTCACACCTTTGGCAGAATCGGCTGTTTTTTAGGAGGTTGCTGCTACGGCGTTGAATGCCAATGGGGCTTGACCTATACCCACGCACCCGTAGATATGGCAAACGATGTGCCGCGTTTTCCTGTCCAACTTTTGGAAGCGGCATTGAACCTGCTGCTGTTTATCGTGATTTTTTTGCTGTTTCAAAAACAAAAATTAAAGGGCAGGCTGATTTTTGTCTATCTGACCTGTTATCCCGTCATCCGCTTTGTGCTGGAGTTTTTCAGAGGCGATGCTTACCGCGGCTTTTTGTGGAGATTGTCCACCTCCCAAATCATCAGCTTACTGATTTTACTGGCAGAATTGATTTATTTTATTTTATATCAAATCAAAAAAAGAAAACTTTCTCGTTTAAAATAAAACATCCCATTCAAACACTCCGACAGAAAAACAAACATCTGTCGGGGTCTTTTTTTCAGCAGATGGCAAATTTTTGTCCCTCTTGCAAGCAGATTGGCACTGGTTGGCTAACACGGACGACACATCCCTAAAACTCGGATTCTCCCGCAGTGCTATTTTATCAAATATCAATCTTTTTACTTCTACACACATAGCGTTTTCAAACAGCCCCGAACCTACCACACAGTCTCCGGGGGGGGCCAACAAACAAAAAAGACAGATTCCGCTCTCCAAGAAATCTGTCTTTTTTCTTTCTATCATTTTTGGAACACCATTTGTTGCGTCGCTTTTTCCGGGGCATCCAGTTCTTCTACAAAGTCTGCACAAAGCAGTTTTCCAATTTTTTCAGGGCTCAACCCAAATAAGTCCATCAATTGTTCCACGGAACCGTTTTCTACAAAACGGTCCTCCACCGCACGAACCAAAACCTGACAGTGCGGCAGCAACGCATGTAAGCGCATATAAGCCAGAATTTGCTCGCAAATCCCACCGTGTCGAATGCCTTCCTCCAGCAAAATCATGCGGTCTGGATCTCCGACTTCCTCAAACAATTTTGCATAATCAATCGGTTTCAGCCGCTTTAGCCGGATCACACGAACCGGCCCCTCACTTGCCTTTGCCGCCTCAACCGCATTGGCACACACTCGCCCATAGGTGATGATAACCGTTTGCTTTCCTGTTGCATTTGGTTTGGCGTAATCCGCATAACAGAACCCATCTTGTTCTACAAATACAGACCGGTCATAATCCTGCTGACAACCTTTCGGATACCGGATCGCAACCGGCTTGCAAGCCGACACAGCGTCTGTCAGCACTTGTGCCAACTCGGCATCATTTTCCGGACTGTATAACTCCCAGCCTGGAATATCAGATAAAAAAGAAACGTCAAAAATACCCTGATGCGTAATCCCGTCTCCGGGAACAAATCCGGCTCGATCCACGCACAAAACAAACGGAAGTTGCTGAATCGCAATATCATGAATCAACTGATCATACGAACGCTGCAAAAAACTGGAATAAACAGCAAACACAGGGATTTTTCCATTCGCAGAAAGACCTGCACAAAAAGTAACCGCATGCTCCTCAGCAATCCCCACATCAAAAAAGCGTGAAGGAACTTGTTGCGCAAAATCAGACAACCCCGTTCCATGAGCCATTGCCGCCGTCACAGCGCAAATGCGATCATCCTTTTCAGCCAGCCGGCATAAAGTCTTGCCAAACACTTCAGAAAACCCGGGGACATTCTGATCATATCGGTATCCTGTCCGTCTGTCAAACGGGGGAACGGCATGATAAAAATCGGGATGAGCTTCAGCATCCGGATAACCCGCCCCTTTTCGGGTACACACATGCACAATACCGGGAACCGCGTTACGCTTCATCTCCCGCAGAACAATCTCCATCTTTTTAATATTATTTCCGTCAATCGGTCCTAAATAATCCAACCCCAAATCTTCAAAGAAACTGCGTTGAAAGAAAATGCGCTTATTCACATCTTTAACCCATTTTGCAAAACGATAAATCACAGACCCTACAACAGGAATCCGTATCAAAAAATGATACAGTCCGTGTTTGAAAGAAAAATAACCTTGGCTAGTACGCAAATCAGACAAATAAGCCGACAACCCTCCCACATTATGAGAAATCGACATCTCATTGTCATTCAGCACCACAACCAGCCGCAAATCCTGATGTTCCGCAATATTATTCAACGCCTCATAAACCATCCCGTTTGTAAAAGAACCGTCTCCGATCACCGCTACAACCGTATGGTCGTTGCCATCTAATTTATTGGCAATGGCCAGCCCGATCGCCGCAGAAAGCGACGTGCCGCTGTGCCCGCCTCCAAAACAATCATAATCGCTTTCGCGTCGGCTTGCAAAGCCGGACAATCCGTCTTTCATCCGAATCGTACTCATTTGCGCACGGCGTCCCGTCAGCATCTTGTGCACATATGCCTGATGCCCTACGTCAAAAACAATCTGATCTCCCGGACAGTCAAAAACTCGATGCAAAGCCAGCGTCAACTCAACAACACCCAAATTTGACGCCAGGTGTCCACCCGTTTTTGAAACCGTTTCAATCAACTCTTCACGAATCTCACGAGCAAGCGCGTCAAGTTCCGCATCATTTAATTTTTTTAAATCAGCCGGAGTCTGGATTTTTTCCAAAAAACTCACTTGCGCCCGCCTCCTTAAACAAAAAATGCTTTTATGATTGAAACATAAGCCCTATTTTTATTTTTTTGCATTCCACACTCGCTTATTTACGAAAAAACGGACGGTGAGAGTCGCTCTCACCGTCCGTTGAAATTCCCGATAACAGGATTATTTCTCGATTGCGGCAACGACGCCGGAACCAACTGTCTTACCACCTTCACGGATAGCGAAACGAAGTCCCTGCTCAATAGCAATCGGTGTGATCAATTCAACATCGATTGTTACGTTATCGCCAGGCATACACATTTCAACACCGTCTTTGAGCGTGATAACGCCGGTAACGTCCGTTGTTCTGAAATAGAACTGCGGTCTGTAGTTGGAAACAAACGGCTTATGACGTCCGCCTTCTTCCTTCTTCAATACGTAAACCTCACCGGTAAATTTGGTATGCGGATGAATCGTACCGGGTTTTGCAAGAACCTGACCTCTTTCGATGTCTTTTCTGTCAATACCACGCAGCAGACAACCGATGTTATCTCCAGCCTCAGCCTCATCCAAGATCTTTCTGAACATTTCAATACCGGTAACAACCGTCTTTTTGATTTCGTCTTTAAGACCAACGATTTCAACTTCTTCAGAAGTTTTCAAAACGCCTCTCTCAACACGGCCAGTAGCAACCGTACCACGACCGGTGATGGTGAAGACGTCCTCAACCGGCATCAAGAACGGCAGGCTGTCGTTTCTTTCCGGAGTCGGAATAAAGGTATCAACAGCATCCAACAATTCTTTAATGCAAGCGTATACCGGATCATTAGGATCTGTAGATTTGCTATCCAAAGCCAGGAATGCAGAACCTTTGATGATCGGAGTATCATCGCCCGGGAAGTCGTACTTCGTAAGAAGTTCACGAATATCCATTTCAACGATTTCCAACAATTCGGGGTCGTCAACTTGGTCGATTTTGTTCATGAATACAACGATTGCAGGAACGCCAACCTGACGAGCCAACAAAATGTGCTCACTGGTCTGAGCCATAACACCGTCAGATGCAGCAACAACCAGGATAGCACCGTCCATCTGAGCAGCACCGGTGATCATGTTCTTGATGTAGTCGGCGTGCCCCGGGCAGTCAACGTGAGCATAGTGACGAGCATCGGTCTCATACTCAACGTGTGCGGTATTGATGGTAATACCTCTTTCTCTTTCTTCGGGAGCTTTGTCAATGTTTGCATAATCTTCAAACTGAGCCTGTCCCTTTAAAGAAAGGTACTTTGTGATTGCAGCGGTAAGAGTTGTCTTACCATGGTCAACGTGACCAATTGTACCAATGTTAACATGGGGTTTTGTTCTTTCGAATTTAGCCTTTGCCATTCGTATATCCTCCTGTAAATAATAAATTTATTGTCTGGCTTATAATTATGGTCCGAAAACCGTAATTATTCTTTTTTTGCTCTGCTGGAAATAATCTTTTCAGCAATATTTCTGGGAACCTCTGCAAAATGGCTCGGCTCCATCGTATAAACGCCACGGCCCTGTGTTTTAGAACGCAAATCGGTTGCATAACCAAACATTTCAGACAACGGTACAAATGCCGTGATTTGTTGTGCACCATTTGCAGCATCCATACCCTGGATCTGACCACGACGAGAGTTCAAATCACCCATAACGTCACCCATATATTCCTCAGGAACCGTTACAACCACTTTCATGATCGGCTCCGTCAAAACAGGATCTGCTTTGCGCATTGCCTCTTTAAATGCCATAGAACCGGCAATCTTAAACGCCATTTCCGAAGAGTCCACTTCATGATAAGAACCATCATAAAGCGTTACTTTAACGTCAACAACATTGTATCCGGCCAAAACACCGCTCTGCATAGCGCCCTGAATACCGGCATCAACAGCCGGGATATATTCTTTCGGGATTGCACCGCCGACAATTTTATTGATAAATTCATATCCTTTGCCCTGTTCGTTCGGCTCCAGAATGATCTTAACGTGACCGTATTGACCTTTACCACCAGACTGACGGGCATACTTGCATTCCTGATCCACAGACTTGCGGATAGTCTCTTTATAAGAAACCTGCGGCTGACCTACATTGGCTTCCACTTTGAACTCACGCAGAAGTCTGTCTACAATGATTTCCAAGTGCAGCTCACCCATACCGGCAATAATGGTCTGACCGGTTTCCTCATCGGAATACGTTTTAAACGTCGGGTCCTCTTCGGCCAACTTCATCAAAGCGATACCCATTTTTTCCTGTCCGGCTTTTGTTTTGGGCTCAATCGCAACACGGATAACCGGCTCGGGGAATTCCATAGACTCCAAGATAACCGGAGCCTTGTCATCACAAAGCGTATCACCCGTTGTTGTGTTTTTCAATCCAACAGCCGCACAGATATCGCCCGCAAATACTTCATCCACGTCTTCTCTGTGGTTGGCGTGCATTCTCAAAATACGACCAAACCGCTCTTTTGAATCCTTTACCGAGTTCAAAACTGTTGCGCCGGCTGCAACCTTTCCGGAATAAACACGGAAGAAGCACAGTTTTCCGACAAACGGGTCTGTCATAATTTTGAATGCCAAAGCAGAAAACGGTTCATTGTCATCTGCTTTTCTTTCCGTCTCTTCTCCGGTATCAGGATCAACACCCTTAATAGCCGGAATATCCAACGGAGACGGCATATAATCAACAATAGCGTCCAGCAATTTCTGAACACCTTTGTTCCGATAAGAGGTTCCGCATACAATCGGCACCATCTCGTTGGCAATGGTGGCTTTCCGAATGCATGTTTTAATCTCTTTTTCCGTGATCTCTTCACCGGCAAAATACTTTTCCATCAAACTTTCGTCCTGCTCTGCGCAGTGCTCCAAAAGCTCGGTATGGTATTTTTCGGCAAGATCTTTCATATCTTCGGGGATATCTTCTATTTTGATATCCGTGCCTTCGTCGTTACAGTAAATATAGGCTTTCATCTCAACCAGATCGATCAAGCCTTTGAACGTATCCTCTGCACCGATCGGAAGCTGAATCGGAACCGCGTTACATTTTAAGCGGTCTTTCATCATATCTACAACGCGATAGAAGTTGGCACCCATGATGTCCATCTTATTCACATAAGCCATACGGGGAACCTTATACTTATCCGCCTGTCTCCAAACGGTCTCCGATTGGGGCTCAACGCCACCCTTCGCGCAGAATACGGTAACAGAACCGTCCAGAACACGCAAAGAACGCTCTACTTCAACCGTAAAGTCTACGTGGCCCGGGGTATCAATGATATTGATACGATGTCTGTTTTTCTTAACGGCCTCCACATCATGATGATAATCTGAATGAGCCCAATAACAGGTTGTTGCAGCAGAAGTAATCGTGATACCTCTTTCCTGCTCCTGAGCCATCCAGTCCATGGTAGCCGTACCGTCGTGTGTTTCACCGATTTTATGGTTAACACCCGTATAATACAGAATACGCTCTGTGGTTGTCGTTTTTCCCGCATCGATATGAGCCATAATACCTATATTTCTATAAAGTTGCAAGGGACATTGTCTTGGCATTATAAATCTCCTTTCGAAAATGCAAACGGCATTTTCTGACTAAAATATAAATTGTGCGGAAAAAAGCATTACCATCTATAATGTGCAAACGCCTTGTTGGCTTCTGCCATTTTATGAGTATCTTCTTTCTTTTTCACGGCGCCGCCCTGATTATTCACGGCGTCCAGAATCTCATTAGCCAAACGCTCTTTCATGGTTTTTTCACTTCTCTGACGAGCATACAAAGTGAGCCACCGCAAACCAAGCGTTGTACGTCTTTCAGGCCGAACTTCCATCGGAACCTGATAGTTGGATCCGCCGACACGTCTTGCTTTGACTTCGAGAAGGGGCATGATGTTTTCCATCGCCTCTTGATATACTTCAAGAGGATCTTTGCCGGACTTCTCCTTTACAATGTCAAATGCGTCGTATACGATCTTCTGAGCCACGCCCTTTTTACCGTCAAGCATTACATTGTTGATCAGTTTGGACACGAGCTTTGAACCGTATATCGGATCGGGTAAAACCTCTCTCTTAGGTACAAAACCTCTTCTTGGCACTGAACTTCCCTCCTTCATTATAATCAATGATTTCATAGGTACTCGAAAGCTGTTCACTCCCGTTAGCGCTTATTTATGATAACCACATCAAGCGGACTAACGTTTCAAAGTAAATCAAAATGTGCTTTCAACAATTTTAACCCTATTATTTTTTAGCGCCGGCTTTCGGCCGCTTTACGCCGTACTTGGAACGACCCTGCATTCTGTTTGCAACGCCCTGAGCGTCCAAAGCACCTCTGATAATATGGTAACGAACACCCGGCAGGTCTCTAACACGTCCGCCTCTAACAAGAACGACGCTGTGCTCCTGAAGATTATGTCCAATACCCGGGATATACGTTGTAACCTCGGAAGAATTCGTCAAACGAACTCTTGCGATTTTCCGCAGCGCCGAGTTCGGCTTTTTCGGAGAAGTCGTTTTTACAACTGTACAAACGCCTCTTTTTTGCGGAGAATTCTGTTCAACAACACGCTTTTTCAACGTATTCATACTCTTCTGCAATGCAGGAGCCGAAGACTTAAAAGCTTTTGCCTGTCTGCCTTTGCGTACCAATTGGTTAAATGTTGGCATACTACACCTCCTAATCTTAGATTTTTTCTATTACAACTACAGCTGCACGGACGTCAATTTTCACTGCCGCCCCCAACTGCATCATTGTAAACGATCGATTGATATCCGTTACCTGCGCTTTCTGACAGGCGTCTAACACCGACAGTACCAGATCCGCGGAAGCGTCTGAGGCCAAAAACACGGTTTCAGGCCTGCCGCTGCGAATCACCTTTATACTTTGCTTTAACCCAACGACGGTCCTGTCTGTAGGAAAATCAGACATTTCACACCTCCGAAAAGCACACGGATAAAAACGCAATACTGTAATGATTATAGCATAAAACACGCTGTTTTGCAACAGGTTTCTATTTTAAAATGAAAATTTTTAATGAACTTTTTCATTCAATCTTATGCTTCTGTATATTCTTCTCCCTGCACAAAATCAGACGAGGCAGCTGGCTCAACATCTACATTCCGGTAGCGTTCCAGACCAGTTCCGGCCGGAATCAACTTACCGATAATAACGTTTTCTTTTAAGCCGACCAACATATCTGTTTTGCCTTTGATGGCCGCATCCGTCAAGATCTTGGTAGTCTCCTGGAAGGAAGCCGCGGACAAGAAGCTTTCCGTCGCAAGCGCGGACTTCGTAATACCCAACAACACCGGTTCAACCTGCGGAGCCACAACTTCTTTGCCCTCCGCCAAGTCAGCCTGATACTGTTTGGTAATATCCAACAATTCCGATTTATCAATCACTGCACCGGCAAGCAAGGAGGTTGTTCCGGGATCTACCACCCGAACCTTCCGCATCATTTGACGAATAATAATCTCGATATGCTTATCGTTGATATCAACGCCCTGCCGACGATATACTTTCTGAACTTCAGCAGTAATGTATTCCTGAACAGCCGAAGCATCTTTGATTCTCAGGATATCCTGAGGATCCGAAGCACCAACCGTCAGCTCATCGCCCTTATCCACATGCTGACCGTCCTGTACTTTCAGCCGTGCGCCGTACGGAATCAACAAAGAAATTTCTTCACCCGTTTCGTCATTCTTAATAATGGCGTGCCGGGCATTTTTTACCTGCTGGATCGTAACCGTACCGGAAGTTTCCGCCAAGACGGAAATCACTTTCGGCCGCCGCACCTCAAACAATTCCTGAACACGCGGAAGACCTTGTGTAATATCCGAACCGGAAGCAACACCACCGGTATGGAACGTTCTCATCGTCAACTGCGTACCGGGCTCACCGATAGACTGCGCAGCAATGATACCGACCGATTCACCGACATTGACCGTATCGCTGGTTGCCAGGTTTTCGCCGTAACATCTGGCGCAGACGCCGTATTTACAGTTACAACCCAAAACAGAACGTACATGAACCTTTTTGATGCCGGCTTCTACAATCGCCGCAGCCTGTTTTTCCGTAATAGGTTTCGGGGTATCCCGAGAAACCAATACTTCGCCGGTTTCAGGATGAATAATATCGTCAACCGGGAAACGGCCCTTCAACCGCTCTGCCAGCCCTTCGATCTTTTCATCACCTTCCTGGATATCATAGACCCATACACCGGAATGAGTTCCGCAGTCATCTTCACGAATAATAACATCCTGAGAAACATCGACCAAACGCCGCGTCAAATAACCGGAGTCTGCCGTTCTCAACGCCGTATCCGCCTGACCTTTACGAGCACCTCTGGAAGAAATAAAGTATTCCAACACATTCAGTCCCTCACGGAAGTTAGCACGAATCGGAACGTCGATCGCACGACCCGATGTATTCGCCATCAATCCACGCATACCGCAAAGCTGACGGATCTGGTCAATACTTCCGCGGGCACCGGAAGTTGCCATCATCTGAATCGGATTCTTTTCACTCAGACAATTCTTCAGTTTTCCGGTCACTTCTTTGGTGGCGTCATCCCAAATCTTAACCACCTGATTATATCTTTCCGAATCGGAAATCAAACCACGTTTAAAGTGTTTAGTTACTTTTTCAACTTTCTTTTCGGCTTCGTCCAAAATTTCTGCTTTTTCAGACGGGATAATCATATCCGCAACCGAAATCGTAATCGCGCCTCGTGTAGAATATTTATACCCCTGCGCTTTAATTTTATCCAAAATATCCGCCGTCTGCGTAATGCCATGTACGCGGATACATTTGTCAATAATCTTTCCAAGCGTTTTCTTCGTTACAACAAAGTTCACTTCATAGTCAAACGCATGTTCCGGATCCGTCCGGTCAATAAAGCCCAAATCCTGCGGAATCGCCGAGTTAAAGATGATGCAGCCAACCGTGGTTACAATCACTTTCTGAACGGTTTTTCCGTCAATCTGCTTTGTTACACGCACTTTGATCGGGGCATGCATGCCGACTACGCCGGCATCATAAGCCATCAACGCCTCGTCCGGATCTTTAAAGATCTTACCGGTCTTCAACACTTTGCCGTTTTCATCAAACTGCCAAGCGCCCTCTTCATCGTCGCGTACAATCGTCAGATAGTACGAACCCAAAATCATATCCTGAGTCGGAACCGTAACCGGTTTTCCGTCCTGCGGACGCAGCAAGTTATTGGCAGAAAGCATCAAGAATCTTGCCTCAGCCTGCGCCTCTGCCGAAAGAGGAACGTGAACAGCCATCTGGTCTCCGTCGAAGTCCGCATTAAATGCCGTACAAACCAACGGATGCAGTTTCAGCGCGCGGCCTTCTACCAAAACCGGCTCGAACGCCTGGATACCCAACCGGTGCAGGGTCGGAGCACGGTTCAGCATAACCGGATATTCTTTAATGACGGATTCCAGCGCATCCCATACACAAGGATCTGCCGTTTCAACCGCTTTCTTTGCACTCTTGATATTTTGAGCCTTGCCCAAATCGGTCAACCGCTTCATGACAAACGGCTTAAACAATTCCAAAGCCATTTCTTTCGGCAATCCGCATTGATACAACTTCAATTCCGGACCGACCACGATAACGCTACGACCGGAATAGTCAACACGTTTACCCAGCAAGTTTTGTCTGAATCGACCTTGTTTACCTTTTAAAACATCAGACAGAGATTTCAGCGCACGATTATTCGGACCGTTAACCGGTTTTCCGCGCCGGCCGTTATCAATCAGCGCATCCACAGCCTCCTGCAGCATCCGTTTTTCGTTCCGCACAATAATCTCAGGCGCATGCAGTTCCAACAATTTCTTCAAACGATTATTCCGGTTGATAACCCGACGATACAAATCGTTCAAATCCGATGTCGCAAACCGACCGCCGTCCAACTGAACCATCGGACGAATTTCCGGCGGAATAACCGGCAGAACGTCCAAAATCATCCACTCCGGCTTATTTCCGGAAAGGCGGAAGGCCTCTACAGCCTCTAACCGTTTTAACAATTTTACCCGTTTTTGGCCGACTGCGGTCTCCAGCTCTTTCTTTAACTCTTCGGACAGTTGATCCAGATCCACTTCCAGCAAAAGTTTTTTAATGGATTCCGCACCCATCCCGGCCTCAAATTCATCGCCGTAAACGTCGCGCATTTCCGTATATTCGCGCTCGGTTAACGTCTGTTTTTTCTGCAACGCAGAAGACGGGATATTGCCGGTGCTGGTTACAATATATTTACTAAAATACAAAACCGATTCCAATTGCCGTGGCTGGATATCCAAAATCTGGCTCAGCCGAGACGGAACGCCTTTAAAATACCAAATATGCGAAACCGGTGCAGCCAACTGAATATGGCCCATCCGCTCACGCCGAACTTTAGACTTTGTGATTTCAACCCCGCAGCGTTCGCAGATTTTGCCTTTATACCGAAATCTCTTATATTTTCCGCAGTGACATTCCCAGTCTTTCATCGGGCCAAAAATCCGCTCACAGAACAAACCGTCCCGTTCCGGTTTCAATGTTCTGTAATTGATGGTTTCCGGCTTCTTAACTTCGCCGTGAGACCAGGACAGAATCTTCTCCGGAGAGGCAAGACCGATCTGGATAGATTCAAACACGTTACGGTTTTTTTCTTTTCCGTTTTCGTACAATCCTTCATGATTTGTCATATCGTCTTTCCTCCCTTAAAAGTTTTCTTCTTCGATGCTGTCTTCTACGTCTGCTCCGTCAAGCATATCATCAAAAGCATCAGACAACGCATCGTCAATTAAGTCATCAGATGAGTCTTCTTCATCGGACATCAAATCCAAATCTTCATCTTCGCCGGTAGTCGAGAATCCGTCTCCGTTATATTCAGTCATATATTCGTCAACGCTGCCCATCGCTTCGCTGTAATTCTCATCCGAATCATGTGCATGTTCCGGATGGTCCTCACGCATAGCCGAGCTGAACGATACATCATCATCGTCATCCAAAGAAGTCGAAATATCGATTTCTTCTTTATCTTTAGACAGCACTTTCACATCCAAACCTAACGACTGCAGCTCTTTGACAAGCACTTTAAAGGATTCCGGAATACCCGGTGCAGGGACATTCTTTCCTTTTACAATCGCCTCAAAGGTTTTTACACGACCCACAACATCGTCCGATTTTACTGTCAACATTTCTTGCAGCGTATACGCAGCGCCGTAAGCTTCCAGCGCCCAAACTTCCATTTCTCCGAAACGCTGGCCACCGAACTGAGCTTTACCACCCAGAGGCTGCTGCGTAACCAGAGAGTACGGACCGGTCGAACGAGCATGAATCTTATCATCAACCAAGTGGTGCAGTTTCAAGAAGTACATGTAACCAACCGTTACCTTACCGTCAAACGGCATACCCGTTCTTCCGTCATACAAAACCGTCTTTCCGTCCGGGCTGTAACCCGCCAGTTGCAGACAGTTTGTAATATCTTCTTCTTTTGCACCGTCAAAAACGGGGGTCATCACTTTCCAACCCAGCGCTTTCGCCGCCAGGCCCAGATGAACTTCCAGCACCTGCCCGATATTCATACGAGACGGAACACCCAACGGATTCAAAACGATATCCAGCGGCGTGCCATCCGGCAAGAACGGCATATCTTCCTGCGGCAGAATCCGAGAAATAACACCCTTATTTCCGTGACGTCCTGCCATTTTATCTCCCACGGAAATTTTCCGGCGCTGAGCCAGATATACCCGAACGATCTTATTGGTAGACGGAGAAAGTTCATTGGAGTTTTCCCGCGTAAAGACTTTTACATCCACTACAATACCGGATTCTCCGTGCGGAACCTTCAAACTGGTGTCCCGAACTTCACGAGACTTTTCGCCGAAAATAGCCCGCAGCAAACGCTCTTCCGCGGTCTGCTCCGCATCGCCCTTCGGCGATACACGGCCAACCAGAATATCGCCGGCACGCACTTCCGCACCGATTCGGATAATACCGTTTTCGTCCAGATTTGCAAGCAAATCCTTGCCGACACCCGGGATATCGCTGGTGATTTCCTCCGGTCCTAATTTTGTTTCTTTCGCGTCGATTTCATATTCCTCAATATGAATCGACGTATAAATATCTTCTTTGACCAAACGCTCATTCAGCAGTACAGCGTCCTCGTAATTGTATCCTTCCCAGGTCATAAACCCGATCAGCATGTTGCGTCCCAGAGCCAATTCACCCTGGTCGGTAGAAGGACCGTCTGCAATAACCTGCCCTTTTTCAACACGCTGTCCCACATTGACAATAACATGCTGATTGATACAGGTTGCCGCATTCGAACGCAAGAACTTAATAATGCGATATTTATCCAGTTCGCCTTCATCATTGCGAATCACTACTTCACGGGCATTAACACTTTCTACAACACCGCTGTTGCGAGCCAGCACGCAGTCTCCGGAATCCACACCGGTGCGGTATTCCATACCGGTTCCGACAATCGGAGCCTCGGTTTTCAACAACGGCACAGCCTGACGCTGCATGTTCGAGCCCATCAATGCACGAATCGCGTCATCATTCTCCAAGAACGGAATCAACGACGTTGCCACAGAAATAACCATTCTGGGAGAAACGTCAATATAATCTACCCGATCCACATCGGTTTCCATAATCGAATCACGATAACGCACCGCCACGCGCTTGCTCTTCAAACAGCCGTTTTCATCGACCGGCTCATTCGCCTGAGCAACCACATACTCATCTTCGACGTCTGCCGTCATATACATGACGTCATTGGTCACAAAATGAGTTCCCTTTTCAACCCGACGATACGGCGCCTCAATAAAGCCATATTCATTGATCCGCGCATAACTGGAAAGATACGAAATCAAACCGATGTTCGGACCTTCCGGGGTTTCTACCGGGCACATCCGCCCGTAATGGGTATAGTGAACGTCACGCACATCAAAGCCTGCGCGGTCTCTGGTCAAACCGCCGGGACCCAATGCAGACAATCTCCGCTTATGCGTAATCGCCGCCAGCGGGTTGGTCTGGTCCATAAACTGAGACAACGGGGAAGATCCAAAGAACTCACGGATCGCCGCAATTACAGGCCGAGTATTCAGCAAACTCTGCGGCGTAATCACGTCTACAGACTGCATGTTCATCCGCTCTTTTACGGCGCGCTCCATTCTGGAAAAGCCGATCCGGAACTGATTTTGCAGCAATTCGCCTACAGACCGAATCCGTCGATTACCCAAATGGTCGATATCATCAATCGTACCGATCCCGTAGCGCAGTCCTAAAATGTAATTAATTGAAGAAAAGATATCTTCATTGCAGATCGTCATCGGGATCAATTCGCTCAACCGAGCTTTACACAGATCCAACAAATCTGCTTTGGAGGAAGCGGTCTCGGCAATTTCTTTGATCACCGAAAACTTCACCCATTCATTCACGCCTGCTGCTCGCAGCTCGTCCTTCGACACATCCTGACCAATCCGAGCCAGGTAAGCTGCTGCATTCACCATGCCGTTGGAGAATACACGGATCTCTTTTTCTTCCACATTCAAATAAACTTCAAAAACACCGGCATCTTCAATTTCATGCGCTTTTTCACGCGTAATCACTTCGCCGATATCTACTAAGATCTCGCCGGTTGTCGGATCCGAAACAGGCCGCGTCACCGCATAGCCCGAAATTCTGCCGCTCAGGCACAATTTCTTATTATATTTATAACGTCCTACCCGTGTTAGGTCATACGTTCTTTCATTAAAGAACAAATTATCGATATGAGCAATCGCTCCGTCTACGGTTGCAGGTTCTCCGGGACGAAGTTTAATATACAATTCTTTTAATGCATGGTTGCGCTTGGAATCCCCAACACCGAAATCACGATGTGTAGCTGCTTCTTTTTCCAGCGTTGCATTCACGCACTCATCATCGCCGAACGTATCGCGGATCTGCTCGTCGCTCTCAATACCAAACGCGCGGATCAACGTAGTTACAGGGAACTTCTTACCCTTATCGATCCGGACAAACAAAACATCGTTTGCATCGGTCTCATACTCAATCCAAGGCCCGCGGTTCGGCATCACGGTTCCGCTGAACAATTTATTACCGCTCTTGTCCACATCCAGAGTAAAATAAACACCCGGGCTGCGAACCAACTGCGAAACAACGACACGTTCCGCACCGTTTATAATAAAGGTTCCCGTTTCTGTCATCAGCGGAAAATCGCCGAAAAAGATCGTCTGCTCCTGAATTTCTCCGGTTTCCTTGTTCGTCAGCCGGCATCTCACGCGCAATGGAGCCGAATACGTGGCGTCACGTTCTTTACACTCTTCTACAGAATACTTCGGTTCTTTGTCAATCGTATAATCAACATAATCGAGCACCACCGTACCGGTATGGTCCATTACATTGGAGGAGTCTTTTAATACCGACTTCATGCCCTCTTCCACAAACCATTTGTACGAATCAAGCTGGATGGCGATTAAGTTCGGCACTTCCTGAACCTGAGGAATCTTCGCAAAACTCACCCTTTGTGTTTGCCCCAACTGTTCATAGTGTGCTCCGACGGATTTCGGATCGACCTTTGACGTCATGCAATCATCTCCATTCAAAATTTTAAACACGGCAACCGTCATCATTTCATTATTGTCCGTTTGCCAAAACAACATCCCGTTTTATCTGCATTGTTTTGTCGCAGATTTAGGCCCCAAAAAGCCCAGAATCTTCGCAAAACTGCAGCAACAAAAACCTGTTTTTTGAAATTGACGGACACGTTCCCATTATTCATCATAACGCAGTATATAATTA
>CDZQ01032430.1_pt1 | contig 68865 bp, 56 predicted proteins | sample 554831 | NCBI WGS metagenome assembly CDZQ01 (sample SAMEA3182112, study PRJEB8094) | gut metagenome | biome: human; feature: gut; material: Stool; isolation source: human stools | place: Canada | collected 2013-05-06 | reverse complement strand
CTATTACAAAAACAAAAAAATATTTTAATCGTAAAAGGACTTTTTAATAAAGTGTGCTTTATAGACATCAGTGTTTAAGGAGACATTTTTATGAAAAAGACAATTGCTGTTATCTTAGCCGCTATTATGATGATTTCCCTTTCATCATGTGCGGTAATTCGTGTTATTCCTCGAGATTTAAGAGTATACGAAAAGCCTGAACAAATGGAAACAAATCCGTATTATCACGTGTGGGTTCGCCCTCAAGGGCATGTAGAGTATACCGAACTTCCCTGCTACGAAAGCGCAACACCATTTGTTACTTTTGACTATGATTTCGAAGTTCCGATTGAAGTCAAAATCGAATACGGCGCTTCTTCTTTTATGGAGCGAGCCTACATTTTACCGACATCAGCCGAAATTGAAACGCAGGTTGATAACAAAACCGTTACATTTTGGATGGATAAACCTGAAAAGATCTCAGTAGAATTTTCGTTACGCAGATCTATCAACTTGTTTGTGTTTGCCAATGCCATTGAAGATGAATCGCAAGTACCCGACCCAGACACACAAGATCCTAATATTTTATACTATGGCCCCGGATATCATGAAGTGGGGCACCTGGAACTGAAATCGAATCAAACTCTATACCTTGCCGGTGGGGCTGTATTAGATGCCTACATTACGGCAACGGATGCTGAAAATGTTAAAATTTTGGGCAGAGGGATTATTACAGGAAAAAATTATACAGCAGAAAGGCACCGAATTATCAACTTTATTCGCTGCAACAATGTATATGTAGAAGGGATTACGTTGTTAGATTCCAATGCATGGACTTTTGTAACCGAATATTGTAAAGATGTGACAATCACAGATATCAAAGAAGTTTGCGACGGACTGAACAGCGACGGATTTGATATTTGTTCCAGCGAAAATGTGCTGATTGACAATGTATTTGTTCGCAATCATGACGACAATATTTCTATTAAAGCTTTTAACGGAATTCCCAGCAAAAATATTACCATGCAAAATTCTGTTCTGTTTACAACCGCAGCTCACAATATGCTGGTGGGTCCAGAAGCAAAGCCGGGCGCTGATGGAGAAAGCATTGTATTTGACCAAATTACATTTAAAAATATTGATGTGATTCGAAATGAAACACAAAGCGGTACTTTCTGCGGCGTTATGGCTATTATGGCTTGTGATAACTCCATTACCCAAAATGTTACATGGGAAAATATTCGCATTGACCGTTCTATCGCACCGATGATTCACTTTTCTTATACAAATGCATACAGCAATATCGGCATCGGGAAAAAGGTACAGAACATCACGGTAAAAAATGTACAAACCTGTGCTGAAAGCAGAACAGCATGGATTTTTGGAGAAGATGAAGAGCACACGATCGACAATGTAAAACTTTACGACCTTTACAACGGTGATCAAAAATTAACGATTGAAAGTGGATTTATACAAACAGAATTTGCTGATGTAGAAGAATTCTTTACAGATTCACAGTCATAAAACCAGATAGGATAAGATTTCATATCGATATTTAAATGATTAAATAAAGTTTTTATTTAATTATAAAAAAGGAAGGGATATCTGTTTAATCAAACAGATATCCCTTTTTTTATCATGAAGGCCCAAAATCCGAAAGGCCGCAGCCAAACCGGCTGCAGCCCTTGGGTAGGAAATCTGGTCGGTATGGTGACCCCGACCACCTTTATTATACATCTATAGTATTCTTTTGTCAACTATGATTTAAATATTTTTAACCGTATAGAATAAAAGCACAGCAAAGAACGCTTACCAAAACGCATGCTTCCACTAAGTTATATTACACATTTTACAAAGATTATCCGTCAAAAGTCCGTCACCAGTAAAATAAAAAATTAAGACCGAGCCTCTTCCTGTGCAGAAAAAACCGACAATAAATAATCAACGGCCATCCGATAACCATACTCCCCAAATCCACAAATTTGTCCGACACAGGCTGGAGCCGTTACGGATTGATGGCGAAAAGATTCCCGCTTGTGAATATTGGAAAGATGAACTTCGACTGCCGGAATATCTACACCGCGCAATGCATCTGCCAACGCATAACTGTAATGCGTATAAGCCCCGGGATTAATCACGATCCCGTCACACCCTTCAAAATAAGCTTTTTGAATAAACTCCACCAGCTCGCCTTCAATATTAGATTGCAACAGTGTCAATTCCACGCCGCGCTGTTTACCGTAGGCCATGATATCCGCACAGATATCTTCAAAATTGCGCGTTCCGTATACCTGCTTTTCACGCACGCCGAGCATATTCAAATTTACTCCGTTAATGACCATAATTTTCATTGCTGTTTTCGACCTCCTGTATCACTTTTTCTATACAATCCGAAAGCGTTGCATTATTCGGGATGATAAGATCCGCATACTTTCGATAAAGCGTGATCCGCTCCCGATATAAATCCTCAACAGCCTGCTTGCCTTTCTTTAACAGCGGCCGGGTCGAACATTCGATATCGGATAAGATATGATCCAAATCCCGATCTAAAAAAATAATTCTCCCGCCGGATTTCAGCAACCGCATATTTTCTTCTTTTAACACCACGCCGCCACCGGTTGCGATCACGCAGCCGCACGGCTCGGAAAAATCTTGACAAGCTGTCGTTTCCTGAGCACGAAAGACAGACTCTCCCTGTTCAAACAACTGAGGAATTGTCTGGCCGGAACGATCTTCAATATACCGATCCAAGTCTACAAACTGTAATCCTGTCTGAGAGGAAACATGACGGCCCACCGTCGATTTTCCACAACCCGGCATGCCAATTAAAACGATATTTTGACGATTCATTTTTCCTCCAATAATTGCTGCATTTGCCGGTATATTTGTTCACTGACCGAATCCGGGACACAGATGTTGTGCCAGATTTCTTCGCTCTTAACCGCTTGTCCAACCAACATAATCAGCCCGGAACAAGTACGAAGTCCCGCCTGTTGCGCCGTTTTTAAAAACGCGGTAGGATTAGGGTTATAAATCAAGTCTAAAGCGGCTTCATATCGTTCAATAACCGATTCAGAAACCGGACAGTCCGATACGTTCGGAGACGTTCCTACCGGCGTTGCATTGATCAAGATTTCTCCATCTAACTGCAACAGAGAATCGTATGACAACGCCTGGATACCAGGGATATCAACTTGCTCAGGAGTACGGCTGATAACTCGAATTTCCGGTGTTCCGATATCCTGAAAATACCGGATCACGGAAAGACTCGCTCCACCGCTGCCCAATATCGTACATTTCCTAGGCGGACAATTCGGTCCAAATCCGACCTGTTCCACCATTTTAGCAAACCCGAAATAATCAGTATTAAAGCCGGTTAACTTGCCATTCTCATTTAAAATCGTATTAACTGCCCCGATTTTACGCGCCTCTTCAGAAAGTTCATCACACAGTTCCATCAGCACCCGCTTATACGGAATGGTTACATTCACACCACGCAGTGAAGCAAGACGAGACTTCATCTGAGACAACTGATCCCGTGAAACCGGCATTAACGTATACTCAGCCGGTATTTGCATCGCCTCAAAGATCAAACGGTGAATCTGGGGAGAAATGCTATATGAAATTTTTTCTCCGATAAGGCCAAACTGTTGTTTTGACACCGATCTTTCCCCCTTATAAAAATTCGCAAAGTCCCAGCGCCATAACGGTCTCCAAAACCGGAACAGCACGAGGGACAATACACGGATCATGCCGTCCGCCGACAGAAAGCGTACAATCTTCTTTTTTAGAAATGTCAATTGTCTGCTGCGGTTTGGCTACGGACGGTGTGGGCTTTACGGCCGCACGAAACACAACCGGCATCCCGTTTGTAATTCCGCCTAATATACCGCCGTTGTGATTGGTCCTTGTTTTTACCGTATCCCCTTCATAATAAAAACTATCATTGCATTGGCTGCCACACATCTGCGCAACGTCGAATCCACTGCCAAATTCTACTCCCTTTACAGCCGGAACAGAAAAAATCAAATGCGACAACACGGACTCCACCGAATCAAAAAACGGGTCTCCAAGCCCTGCGGGGACACCGGTTGCCAGAACTTCTACCACGCCGCCGACAGAATCTCCCTGCTTGCGGGCATCAAAAACGCGCTGACGCATGGGTTCCTCCACAGCAGGATCTAAAACCGGCAAATCCTTTTGACACAACGACTGCATCTGCTCCAAATCAGGACAAACCGGATCAAAGGGTTTGTCATGTACATCAGACAAAGTCTGGATATGACCAAAAATCTGAATACCCCGAGCCGCTAAAACCTGTTTGGCAATAGCTCCGGCAAAAACAAGCGGAGCCGTCAGACGGCCCGAAAAATGGCCGCCGCCGCGAACGTCATGAAATCCGCCGTATTTTACATAGCCCGTATAATCGGCATGTCCCGGCCGCATTTTACTTTTTAATTGTTCATAATCCTGCGACCGCGTATTGGTATTGCGGATGATCGCGCACAAAGCCGTACCGGTTGCGACCGAATCAACTTCTCCGCACAAAATTTCCGGCATGTCCGCTTCTTTTCGCGCTGTTGCCAGACTGCTTTGTCCGGGTGCGCGACGGCTCATCTCAAAACAAATTTGCTGTTTGTCCAAGGCAAACCCGGACGGAATGCCATCAATTACAACGCCAATCGCCTCCGAATGAGACTGTCCGAAAATGGTGACTTTCCATTTGGTTCCAAAAGAAAAACTCATTGTATCTTCCCGCCTAAACTCTTATAATCTTCAAAAAAATGCGGATAGGATTTTTGAACGCACTCACACCCGCGCAGCACAATAGGCTGTCGGCAGCGCGTTGCCGCAATAGCTAAACTCATTGCCATCCGATGATCATTATAACAAAAAACATCACAACCACCCGCAAATTCTTCCACGCCGTCAAACAAAAGCTGATCCGATTTCTCCTGAACCCGTGCTCCTAAACGAAGAAGCTCCTCTGCGGTGGCGTGCAACCGGTCGCACTCTTTAATTCTTAACCGCTGGGCATGGTCAATGACGGTTTTACCCGGACGCAAGGCGCAAGCAACAGAAAAAACAGGGATCATGTCCGGACAGTTTTGTGCATCAAAGACCAACGTTTCCTCCGCCGGCGCAGAAAACAGACGGTCCAAATAAGGAACGATCGCACGGTCCGGCTGCAAACTCTGTGCAGCCATTCCCTCGATTCGGATACAGCTTCCTAACCGGTTTGCCACCTCAAAAAATGCAGCCTGAGACCAATCTCCCTCTACACGATACCGCATAGCCCGAAACGGGCGCCCGCCATGAATTTGATAAACTCCTGCAGATGTTTGAACGACTTCTGCACCAAATGCACGCAACACATCCAAAGTGATATCCACATATCCCGTAGAAACCATTTCGGAGCCCACCGACAAAGTCGACGGCCCGTCACAAACAGAAAGTGCATACAACATCCCGGTAATGAACTGAGAACTAACATGCCCGTCTAAAGTATAACAGCCGCTTTTCAACTGTCCCTGAACGTACAAATCCAAGTTGCCCCCGGAAGAACGATTTTGAACCTGAATACCGTTCTGAGAAAAAATTTGAGAAAATGTATCGAGTGGTCGATTTCCTAAATTCCCGCCACCGATAAAATGGAAGGTCCCGCCAAACGCCAACGCGATCGGAAGCAAAAAGCGCAGCGTCGATCCAGATTCTGCACAATCGATTTGCGCCGCCTGTTTCGGGTTTGTAATGGCACCGATACGCCAGGGTCCGTCCGATTGTTTTTCCGTATGCGCCCCTAACGCTTGCACCGCTTGCAGCGTTGCCCGAATATCCTGAGAATCCGGAACATACTCCAAAACACTTTCGGGGCGTGATCCGGACTGCGAATCCATACCAGCCAGCGCAGCACATAAAATGGCTCGATGAGCATAACTTTTAGACGTCGGTGGCGTCACAGTTCCGGACAAAGACTGAGGAAAAATCTGAAGATCCATCTTACAGTTCCTCCGCAATCCGATAAAAATGTTCGTCGGCTAAGATCACTCTCGCCTTACAAATCTGATCTAAAACGACAAGGTGCAACTTGTTGCCGATATTCTTTTTGTCATGCTTCAATGCGCCCAGATACGTTTTCAGCGGCCACTCCGGACGAATTTCTAAACCGTGTGCGGTCAAAAGCGCATCCACTTTTTGGGCCGTTCCTCGAGCCGAAATACCCATACGCTCGCCGATCTGTGCCATCAGGGACATGCCGATAACCACGGCCTGTCCGTGACTATATTTTTCATAGCCATAATACTGCTCGATACAATGCCCGATCGTGTGCCCGAAATTTAACAACATGCGATCCCCGGTATCACGTTCGTCCCGTTCCACAATTTTTCGTTTTAAATCACAGCTGCGAAAAATGACGGTTTCGATTTGGCTCATAATATCTTCCCGCGTGATACAAGTACGCAGCAATTGATATAACGGCTCGTCCGCAATCAACGCATATTTAAGCACTTCTCCCAATCCGTCATAAAAGAACTCATGGGTCAACGAATCCAGCACATACGGATCGATATAAACCGCTTTGGGCTGATAAAAACTTCCGACCAGGTTTTTCCCTTCCGGCAAATCTACGGCCACTTTTCCGCCAACCGAAGAATCACCCTGGGCCAACAGCGACGTTGGAACCTGAACAAATGGGATCCCGCGCATAAAAGTCGAAGCACAAAATCCGGCAATATCCCCAACAACACCGCCGCCCAACGCCATCAACATCTGTCCCCGCGTCATATCAAAGCCCAACAGCGCCTGATAAATATCGGTAATACGCGCAATGGATTTGGTCTTTTCGCCCGCAGGCAACACCAGTTTGCTAACCTCAAAGCCACTGGCCGTTAAACTCCGCTCTACCGCTGGAGCATAGTAAGCGTTGACGTTTTCATCGGTAACGATAAAAACTTTTTTCCCTTGATATATTTGCGATAAATGGGTTCCGATACGGTCTAACAGACCGCCGTCGATCAAAATATCGTAACTGTTTTTCCCTAAATCAACCGTTATCGTTTTCATCTTTTTGTTCCTTATCCAATGTATTGATATATTTCTCTAACAAATCGGCCGCAAAGGCACATAAATCCGCACATGGGCGCTTTTTATAATACTGCACGGTCCGCGCTTCAGCCTTTGGATCATCCGAAACCGCAACGCCTGCGCCCGAAAGCAACTGACGACAGATGATGCTGCCATTCTCTTTTCGAAATGCCTCGGCTAACTGCTGTACCTGAGCATACAATTCTCTCTTTTTCTGCAGCGCTTTCGGATCGGCGTATCCATACAAATATCCTAAAACCAAATACATCCCGGTTACGGTACCACAAACTTCCCGCATACGACCCATGCCGCCGCCAAACGGACTGCACAAACGAGCCAAAGTTTCCTCATCCAGACCAATACGGTCGGAAAAAGCCAGTACCACCGACTGCGTACAATTATACCCTTTTAAAAAATAAGTGCGCGCGGCTTCTCCTCTACTCATCTGGATGCTCCTTATGATAGTCTATATACCGATAATGCATATCATCAAACAATAATTTACGCCGCGGAAAATATAACAAGGACACCGACAAAAACAACAGCGCGGTCACAATACTGGCCGTCACACCCTGCAACCCGAGTCCAAACAATTCCGGAAAAATCAATAACGGCAAAATTTTATTGAGAATGATCATCGCCGGCAATACAAAAATATACGCCAACATCATCCGATAACTTTTCATCACATACATGTTGTAAAACGTATAGATCGTAAAGATCAATGCCGTGCCCATGGTCAAATAAACAATCACATGCAGCGCAACAGGATCTTGTCGCCAACCTAAGACCCAGCTAAAAACGTCCATCACGATTCCACTTGTTGAAAAGGCGGCAAAACACGGCAACAACACCCACATCATCACCTTGTACCAGGCAATCGGAGTCCGCTGTTCCAGCATGCGGTCCTCGCGCTTTTGACTGTATTTCACTCAAACATCCCTCTTCCTGCTACGATTCTGTGATCTGAAAAACCGACATTGACTGCCGGACATTTGCTAAGTTATTTTTCAAACTCCGGTACGAATAGTAAACAACGCCCCGACACGCCTGTTTATCGTTTAAATAAGCAAGCTGGCGCGCAATCTCATCCGGATCGGCAAAAGCGGTGGCCGACTCACTGCCGCGATAGGCCGCGATGCCGACATATAAATCCACTCCGGACTCCAAACAGACCTCATTCCACCAGTCTGCAATCGTACGAAACGGCGCGCTGGGATGATCTGTCTGCCAATAAATCTGCGGACAAATATAATCCACCCAATGATTCTGTACCCACTTCAAACTGTCTGCATAAACATCATAATAAGATTGCAATGTATTTCCCAAGCCGGATGTTCCCTGCGGGGTTTGATCGCTCTGCTTTGCCCAGATGCCACTAGGACTGACTCCGAATACGGCACCGTACTCATGTGCGACCTGTCCTAAACGCTTAACCAAATGATCAACATTAGACCGCCGCCAGTCGTCTCGGTCCATTCCGTTCTCATTGGCCGCATAAGAGGCGTCGTCTGCAAAATGCTGCGCGTCTTGATAGGGATAAAAATAGTCGTCGATATGCAATCCGTCTAACTTATAATTCTTTAATAATTCTTCGGCTCCGGCAACAATGAGATCCTGCGTCTGCGTCAACCCGGGATCATAATACATCGCATACATGGTTTTGTCCCCGTCCTGATATTGGTGCTTGACCACATATTCTTCATGCTGGCGGGCCGGATTCGTCTCCGCAAGACGATCTAAACCCCAACCCACCTCTTCCTTTTCAGAAGGAGAAGTAATCCGATACGGATTGATCCACGCATGGATTCGAAGCCCCTGCGCATGCGCTATGCAGACAAAATAATCTAAAACATCCATCGGCAGCGGATCGCCTTGCTTAGAAACAATCGAACTGCTGGACGGAAACAGGGCAGACGGATAAATCGCGTCCGAACATCCGCGCACCTGCAAAAAAAGGTCTGTAATGCCGCAAGCAACCGCATCTTCCACAATCGCATCCGCCTGCTGGCGCAGTTCATCCGCGCTCAAGCCCGAAGCAGACGGATAATCAATGCCATACACCGTTGCAATCCAAACCCCGTTCACACGCGACGAAGACGATTCCTGAACCGCTTCTGAAGCTTGTACAGCCGGAGGCTCTGCAGATAGATCGGTATCGACATAATCATACACATTGATACATCCGCTCAACCATAGGAGCATATTCAACATCGTCAAAAAGGCACAGCCCAGACGTTTTTTCACTAAACTAACTTTTCTCCGAGTTTTTCACCGGCAAGCAGATGAAAATGCAAATGCTGAACCGTCTGGCCGGCATCCTCACCGCAATTGTTGATTAGACGATATCCGCCGTTCAACTGTAACTGTTTGGCAATTTTTGCCGCAGCCAACATCAGTTTGCCGACAATTTCGGCATTTTCGGGCGTAATATCATCCATACAGGACATCACATGCGCCTTCGGAATCAAAATAATATGTACCGGCGCCTGTGGCGCGATGTCATAAAAGGCCAATACGTCTGCGTCTTCATAGACTTTTTTAGACGGAATTTCTCCATTCACAATCGAACAAAACAAACAATCCATTCCTTGTCCCTCTCTTTCGGCCGTTTTGCGGCGATCTGTATAGGAGTAAACACGCATTTTCTTTTTAACCGTGCGTATCTTTACTCTCTAATTCATTGAAATATATGCGCCGCACGGGCAAATTACAACTTATTTGCCCGTGCGTTTTTTTATCTTAATGCGTCTTTTACTGCGGCAAAGGCTTCTTGTAATTTAGAAGCATCCTTTCCGCCGGCCGTTGCACTGTCGGGACGTCCGCCACCGCCACCACCGCAAATCTGTGCGGCAATTTTAATCAGATTCCCGCCATGAACCCCGGCTTTTACCGCATCTTTTCCAACGCCGATGGCCAGTCCCACCTTGTCGCCGTCTACGCTCGCCAACAAAACGACCGCATTCGGATACTTTTCACGCAAAGTGTCGCACATCGTCCGCAGAACATCTGTTTTTGCGTCTGCGGTAGCGGTAATCACCAATTTGCCGTTGATTTCTTCTCCGGCTTTTACAATGCCGTCCAACTGCGCCGAAGCCAATTTGGCATTGAATGCCTCGATTTGCTTATGCAGATCTTTGATCTCTGCCGTCATCGATTCTGCTTTGGCAACCAGTTCGGCCTCGCTGGTTTTTAAAACTTGGGCCGTGTGAGTCAAAATTTGTTGCTTACCGTTTAGATATTCCAGCACGTTCAGCCCAGTTACCGCCTCGATACGACGCACACCGGCCGAAATACCGGCCTCTGATACGATCTTAAACAAACCGATCTGCGCGGTGTTGGAAACATGTGTTCCGGCACAAAATTCCGTAGAAACATCTCCCATACGAACTACGCGAACCACCTGTCCGTACTTTTCACCAAATAACGCGATTGCGCCCTGCTTTTTAGCCTCTTCAATCGGCATCTGCCGGACATCAACTTCATACATGGCGCCGATATAAGCGTTCACTAACTGTTCCACTTGTTCCAGCTGTTCGGAACTGAGTGCCTCAAAATGCGTAAAGTCAAAACGCATCCGATGCGCGTCTACATACGAGCCGGCCTGTGCCACATGGGTTCCCACAATTTCTCGCAATGCTGCCTGCAACAGATGAGCACTGCTGTGATTTTTCATTGTCGCTTCACGCGTCGAACGATTGACGCTGGCCTGAACGGTTTGGCCCAGCTTAACGGTACCGGACGCAACAACGCCAAAATGCAGGTACCGATCATTCCGCTTTTTGCAATCCCGGATTAAAATACTTCCGTCCGGACCTGTCAAAAGTCCCTGATCCCCGACTTGTCCGCCGCTTTCGGCATAAAAAGTGGTCCGATCCAATACAACCGCCACTTCATCGCCCTGAACCGCCTGATCACAGGCTTTTCCGTCTGCCAAAATAGCCAGAACCTGACAGTTGGAATCCACCAGTTTGCCATATCCTTCAAACTCTGTCGGTGCAATTCCCTGCAAAGCTTCATCATCTTTCCAGGCAGAATCCGCAAACCCTTTGGCAGCGCTTCTGGCACGCTGTTTCTGCTCTGCCATCAGCTGCTCAAAAGCGGATTCGTCTACGTCAAGCCCCTGCTCCTGGGCGATTTCTTTGGTTAAATCAAGAGGGAATCCAAACGTATCATATAGTCGGAACGTGTCCGCGCCGTCCAAAGATTTCTTCCCGGCCGCTTTCGCGTCACGAATCCATTTATCCAAAATTTGCAGGCCTTGATCGATGGTTTGATTAAACCGTTCTTCTTCCTGCTCAATCACTTGCTTAATATAATTCTTTTTTTCTTCCAGTTCCGGATACGCCTCCCGGCTCTCCTGTACTACAACATCAACCAGTTCGCTCAGGAATTTATCGTCGCGAATGCCCAGCAATTTTCCGTGACGGGCAGCCCGGCGAAGCAACCGACGCAAAACATATCCCCGGCCCTCATTGGACGGAAGAACGCCGTCGCAGACCATAAACGTCGTGCTGCGGATATGGTCGGTTACCACACGCAAAGAAACGTCTGTTTCGTGATCCTGTCCATATTTTTTATCGGACATCTGAGACAGCTTGGCCGTAATATTTTTAATCGTATCCACGTCAAACAAACTGTTTACGCCCTGCATGATACAAGCCATTCTTTCCAAGCCCATACCGGTATCTATATTGCACTTTTCCAGGCGCGTATAATTGCCGTGCCCGTCATTATCAAATTGTGTAAAGACCAAGTTCCAAAACTCAACAAAGCGGTCGCATTCACATCCGACATGACAATCCGGTTTGCCACACCCATGCTCCGGCCCCCGGTCGAAGAAGATTTCCGAACACGGACCGCACGGACCGGAACCATGCTCCCAGAAATTGTCCTCTTTCCCCATGCGGGAAACATGAGACGGGTCCACGCCGACAGTCTTGGTCCAAATATCATAGGCTTCGTCGTCGTCCTGATAAACGGTTACATATAATTTCTCTTTTGGCAGCTGCATCACTTCGGTCACAAATTCCCATGCCCACGGAATGACTTCTTTTTTAAAGTAATCTCCAAAAGAAAAATTGCCCAGCATCTCAAAAAATGTTCCGTGGCGATCTGTTTTGCCGACCCGATCAATATCGGGGGTACGAATACATTTCTGACAGGTCGTCACACGCGTCCGCGGCGGCTTCTGCTGGCCGGTAAAATACGGCTTGAGCGGCGTCATTCCTGCGTTGATGAGCAAGATACTTTTATCGTTTTGCGGAACGAGCGGGAAACTCGGCAAACGCAAATGCCCCTTACTTTCAAAAAACGAAAGATACTTCTCCCGAATCTCGTTCAATCCCATGTACTGCATGTTTCTAATGCCTCCAATTATAACTTTTCTCCTGATTGCTTCTGTGGCCGGTTTTGTGCCACACAAATATATTTTGCCTGCACATCTAAATCAAACTGACGAAAAACTTCCAGTGCCTGCACATATCCGTCAAATAATCCAAACACCGCCGTTCCACTGCCGGTCATACAAGCACGTGCGCCCAGTTCCCGCAACCGATCACAAACCACTTTTACCATATAGCAAGCATATTCCGTAGCGGGCTGGAGCATATTGCCGATATACGGATACGGATCTTCACCCGACGAAACCGCCTGTACAAATTTTTGCGTGGTATAATCTGCCTGCGTAATCTTTCCGGAAGCGACCATTCGGTCAAACTCCGAATAAATCTGCCGGGTCAATGCACTTTCATGCGGTTTGATTACTACAAAATAAGGGATTTTAGATAACGGCAACGGCGTCAGCTGTTCCCCAATCCCTTGTGCTAACTGCGTTCCGCCCCGAATAAAAAACGGTACATCGGCACCTACATCAAGCCCGATTTTTTCCAGCGTTTCTTCGGACGCATGCTTTTGTGTCAGCACATTCAGCGCCCGCAGTACGGCCGCCGCATCACTGGATCCGCCGCCTAATCCGGCTCCGGACGGAATTTTTTTATCGACCACAATTTTTACAGAATAATCTGTAATATCAAACGTTTTAAAAAAGGCTTCCGCGGCCTTATAACAAGTATTCGTCTTGTCCTGCGGAATGTCCGCATGATTCATTTTAAGATAAATCTGAGGCTGATCCGACGGCTTGATTTGTACGCTCACGTCATCGCAAAGCGATATTTCCTGCATGACGGATCGGAGCAAATGATACCCGTCCGCACGCCGGCCGGTTAAGTCCAGCGTCAAATTCACTTTGGCAAAAGCCTGTAACTGCATCATCATGTGTTTTTATCAATAAAACGCTTCATACGCTGTACGGCATTGCGCAAATGTTCCAGCGAATAAGCATATGAAATACGCAAAAATCCTTCACCGCTGTCGCCGAATGCCGTTCCGGGAATTACGGCAACATGCTCTTGCTCTAAAAACTTTTCACAAAATTCTTCACTGCTCATTCCAAACTTCTGAATGCTTGGGAACATATAAAACGCCCCTAACGGCTCAAAACAATCCATTCCCATATCTCGCAGGGCCGCATATAAAAAGCGACGGCGCATATTATATTCGTCTCGCATGCGGACAATATCTTCGTCCCCGTTATCCAACGCCTCGATAGCCGCGTACTGGCTGGTGGTAGGCGCACTCATGATCCCAAACTGATGCACCTTAAGCGCCTGACGAATCACAGGAGCGGGGCCGCAAACATATCCCATACGCCACCCGGTCATCGCATACGCTTTAGAAAATCCATTCACAATAACGGTCCGTTCATACATGCCGTCGGCCTGTGCAAAAGAAACCGGCGGTTGACCGGTATAAGTCAGTTCCGCATAAATCTCATCGGCTAAAACAACGACATCGGTCTGTTTTAAGACATCGGCAATGGCTTGATAATCCGTCATCGTCATGACCGCTCCGGTCGGATTGTTCGGATACGGCATAATGAGAAGTTTGGTTTTTGGGGTAATTGCCTGCTTAAGCACATCCGGACGAAGCCGGAACTGATCCTGCTCATACGTCGGTAAAATAACGGGAACCCCTCCGGCAAGCTCTGTCAACGGCGCATAGCAAACAAAACTGGGCTGCGGAATCAGCACTTCATCACCGGGGTTGACCAAACTGCGAATGACTGCGTCAATGCCTTCACTGCCGCCGACGGTAACAAAGACCTGACTGCGCGGATCATACTCCAATCCAAACCGTCTGTCCATATACGCACAGATACTTTCACGCAAACGTAAAAGTCCCGCATTGGCCGTATACCGCGTCGCACCGCTTTTCAAATTTTCAATTCCGGCGCTGCGAATATGCCAAGGGGTTTTAAAATCCGGTTCTCCCACGCCCAAAGAAATACAATCGTCATAACTGTCCGCCATGTCAAAAAACCGACGAATTCCCGACGGTTTGATCTTGACCACCGTATCGGACAACACTTTATTGATATCCATAAAAAACTACCTTTAAATCTCCAGATTCTCCCGACGGTCCTCATTGTCTGAGCCAAAATAAATTCCCTTATCCTTATATTTGGTCAAAACAAAGTGGGTCGAAGTTGCCGTCACGCCGTCTACAGCGGCTAACTCATCAAAAACAAAACGGGCAACTTCTTTCATCGTCTTTCCCTCGATCGTGACGCCCAAATCATAGCCGCCCGACATCAGATACAAACTCTGAACTTCGGGGAACGCACAAATCTTCTGTGCAACGTGGTCAAAGCCTTCACCCTTATGCGGAACAACACTGATTTGAATGTATGCTGTGACATATTCACGCTTTGTCTTTTCCCAGTCTACAACGGCTTTATATCCTAAAATGGTTCCGTCTCGCTCACAGTCTCGAATAATATCCGCTACCGTTTTTTCATCGCTGTTCAGTGCCGCAGCAAGATCTTTGGCCGTATATCGATCACTGTCCTCCAGCAATTGCAAAACTCTTTCCTTCAGCATTTCATCTGTGCTCATCATCCAAACCGCCTTTCTTTTAAATATCTTTAAAGATAGGTTGCTGTTTTTCAAAAATAGTCACTGCCGTAAATCCTGCATACCGCAAATAATCCAAAGCCTGTTCAATCCCTAGATAAACTGCCGACGCATGATGACAGTCTGATCCGACAGTGATGATCTGCCCGCCCAGACGCCGATATAACTTGATCCACTCCAGGCTCGGAACAGTATCCGAATACGGACTCCGCAAGGCAGACGTATTAACTTCGATGCCCTTTCCGTTTTGAATCAAAACACGGAAGATGTCCGAAATCTCCGCCCCATAAGCAGCCATATCAAAATCCAAACCCTGCCGTGCAATATACTTGATCGGGTAATATAAGTGACTCAACACCGAAAAACGATTGTAAACGGCAAGTTCGTACAGTTGCTCAAAATAATCTCGCATCAACGGCCGCATATCTACGCCCTGCTGTCCCAGATAATAAAAGTCATAACTATCTTTTAAATTGTGTAACGAACCTAATACAAAATCCCACTCATACGCAGCTAAAACCTGCTCGGCTCGCCCTTTATTCTGAGTTGCCTGTCCTAACTCAATCCCGATTTTTACAATCGGTTTTTTTATATGTTCCTGTGTATTTTCTGTTTTGATTCGATACGTATTTACCGTTGCAATATATCCCGTCAAGTCAAACTCCGGCCACAAATCAAACCCGGCCGGAATAGCCGCATTCCCATTACATTCTACATGGTCGGTAAAACAAATTTCGTCTAAACCGGCCTCCGCACTCGCCCGAACCATTTGCGCTACTGAATGCTTTGCGTCAGGGGAGAACGTCGAGTGCATATGATAGTTGATTTTATATGGCTTCATGATTCAGCGCCTGTTTCAACTCTTCTGTTTTGTCGCAGCGTTCCCAGGCTACTCCCAGATCCTCACGCCCCATATGTCCGTACGCAGCCAGTTTGCGATAAATCGGCTTCCGTAAATCCAGCGTTTTGATAATCTGCTGCGGCCGCATGTCAAATACTCGGCGAATTGCCTCAACGATCTGCTCGTCCGAGCAAATCGCGCCAGAAGTACGCACATGAACCGAAACCGGCTCCGCGACGCCGATAGCATACGCAAGTTGGACCTCGCACTCTTTGGCAATACCCGCCGCGACAACATTCTTTGCGATATAACGCGCCATATATGCTGCACTGCGGTCCACTTTCGTGGGGTCTTTTCCGCTAAAACATCCGCCGCCGTGGCTGGCATAGCCGCCGTAGGTATCTACAATAATTTTCCGTCCCGTCAAACCACTGTCTGCATGCGGACCTCCAACAATAAACTGTCCGGTCGGATTGACAAAAATCTTCGTATCTGCATCCATCAAATCAGCCGGAATAACAGCCCGGATTACATGCTCAATGATATCCTCACGAATGGTGTCTTGATGAACCTGAGGATCATGCTGCGCAGACACAACAATGGCATCCACGCGGACAGGCTTCCCGTCATCATACTCTACCGTTACCTGAGTTTTTCCGTCCGGACGAAGATACGAAAGCGTTCCGTCTTTGCGAACAGCACTCAACCGCTTCGCTAATTCCTGCGCATAATAGATCGGCATCGGCATCAATGTCGGCGTCTGATCACACGCATAACCAAACATCATTCCCTGATCCCCGGCTCCGTCACGGTCTACACCCATCGCAATATCCGGAGACTGCTCATCAATAGCAGAAAGGACCGAACAAGCGTTTCCGTCAATTCCATATGAAGAATCTGTATATCCAATATCTACAATAACCTGGCGCGCAATTTTGGGGATATCCACATAGGACGAAGTCGAGATCTCACCCATGACAAACACCATACCGGTGGTCGTACACGTTTCACAAGCGACGCGCGCGGTGGGGTCCTCTCGTAAAATTTCATCTAATACCGCATCTGAAATCTGGTCACAGATTTTATCGGGATGCCCTTCCGTGACCGATTCTGACGTAAAAAATCTTTTCATGTTCCTACTCCTCTGAATTCTCTATATATTCCTGATCCAGCACGACCGTGCCCATCTCCAATACGACCGCTTCCAATGCTTTCAGCCGCTGCTTCAGGTCAGCGATTTCCTTTTCTTGTTTTTCGACTTTTTGTTTGAGTGTTTCTACATCAAGGCTATTCGCAATACTGATCCCGCCTATCAAGTCTCCCATTCCACTGTACATCTGCAAGCACCGCCTTTCTTCTACCATTAAAATATATCAACCTTTTCAGCATTTCATTTTACCATATTTTTTAAAAATTGTAAACACCTCAAATCAGATTCCAGGCGCCTTTTTTCATTTTTGTTGATTTTTTTGTAGGTAACGCATATATATTTTACAGAAACCACTCTTACACAGACAAAAACAAGGAGGAACAAACATGACATTAAAATGCTTATCAGAAGGCAGCCAAGGGCCGATCGTAGGATACCTGCAAGATGTGCTTCGCCGTGCTGAATATTTAAACACGCAACCTACCTACGCATTCGATGAACAAACCAAAACAGCGGTTCAGCAGTTTCAAAAACAATTGGGACTGGAACCTGACGGGATCGTTGGCGCCGAAACCTGGGAAGCTTTTTTACCGTACCTTACGGGCAATTTTACTTATACTGTAAAACCAGAGAATACCCTCAGCGGCATTGCCAAAAAGGCGGGTATTACGTTGCGCTCGCTGCTTGCAGCAAACCCGCTGATCAACCCGGACGAACTCTATCCAGGGCAGAAAATCGTCGTGCCGTTTTTACAATATATCGTCCCCACCAATCTGCAATACAGTTCCGACATCATGCATCTGAATATCAGTGCGCTGCGGACACGTTATCCGTTTTTACAAACCGGAACAGCCGGTTACAGCGTGTTGGGAAAATCGATTCCGTATATCCGGATTGGAACAGGAAAAAATGTCGTATTTTACAACGCTTCTCACCATGCCAATGAGTGGATTACCTCGCTGCTGTTAGTAAAATTTATCGAAATGTTCTGCTATGCATATGTCAACAATACCCCGATCAACGGGTTTGATCTCAAACAAATATTTGAACAATCCTCCATTTATTTGATTCCCATGGTTAACCCGGATGGAGTAGATCTGGTCACGGGTACTTTGGATGATACAAGCAGCGCATACCGTTACGCTTTACAAATCGGCAAAAAATATCCGGATATTCCTTTTCCATCCGGTTGGAAAGCGAATATTGCAGGAACTGACCTAAATCTAAATTATCCGGCAGGCTGGCAAAAAGCAAAAGAAACCAAAGAAAAGGCTGGATTTTTTGCTCCTGCTCCCAGAGATTATGTAGGCCCTTATCCATTCTCAGAACCGGAATCCCGAGCTGTTGCACAGTTTACGGCCTCTTACCTGCCATCACTCATCTTGGCATATCATGCGCAGGGTGAAATCATTTATTGGAAGTATGCCGATTATGACCCGGAAGGATCTTATGAAATCGCACAGGAATTTTCCCGTCTGAGCGGATATACGGTAGAAACCACTCCGGAAGAATCCGGGAACGCCGGATACAAAGATTGGTTTATTCAGCAGTATAATCGGCCGGGATATACGATTGAAGTTGGCAAGGGACAATCGCCGTTACCCTTGGATCAATTTTCAAAAATATACCATGACAACATTGGCATTTTACTTTCGGCGGCCACAGCAACACTATAAGGAATCAAAGTTTATTATTTAAAATTCGCCGTTGATTGACAATTTTGTTTGTGTGTAATATAATTTTTTTGTAAAAATATTAGGAGTAAAGTCATATGAAAACAAAAAGATTATATACACTTTTGCTTGTTGTTGGTCTCCTTGCGTCTCTTTTGTCCGGATGCGGAGTTTCCAGAACCCCTCAACAAACAAAACATACGATCACCTTTTATACGGAGCAAACGGTATACGGCAATTTACAGACCGCCGGAAATGAGCGTATTACACTGCCGCAACCGCCGCAAAAACAAGGGTTTGATTTTATCGGTTGGTTTTTTGACAACGATCTTTGGAAAAATCAACTGACAGAAGATACTTATCTGAATCAACCTCTATTACAGGACGTGTCGGTTTGGGCATACTTCACACCACAGACACAGCAGTATACGGTTACCTTTGAGACCAACGGCGGAATCCCGGTAGAACTGATTACAACCGACATCCTTTCGCAACAGCCGCAACCTCCAAAGAAAAATTTCATTTTGATGGTTGGTTTTTTGATAGTGATCTGACACAACAAGTTGTCTTTCCGCTTACCGTCACCAAAGATTTAACCCTTTTTGCAAAATGGGAATATGCGGGGCCAGACCCTGCCGTAGTAACAGCTGACGGGTTTGAACAAAACGGACAGACACTGACGTATCAGCAAGAAGTTTCGGAATCTCAACTTCCGCTTGCGGATAAAATCACCGTATCCGAGGACAGCACCTGGCAGATTTATACCGACGTCTCCTGCACACCCGAAACGATTATCGAAAGTAAAATTGTCCCGTTAACAGATGGGACCAACACTTTCTTTTTATTGGTTTCTAACAGCCTTTCAGGCAAGAGCCAAAAATATACGATTTTGATTACCAAAAGTGCGGACAATGCCCATACGGCAACACTTTATCGCAACGGGATTCAGGTTGGAACCTTTACCGCAACCAGCGGACAAGACTGGAATTTTCCCAAGCCTGACGAATCGATTTATGAGTTCATCGGCTATTATTCTGATTCCGATTATACAGTACCCTGGTCTCCGAGCCCGGCAACGCAGGATATTACTGTTTACGAAAAGTCGTATTACATCGGCGTTACAGTGAATGATACAGGTTCGGTAACCGGATTCTCCTCTCCGGTCACCGAAGGAGAAGAAGTTTATCTTAAAATACCACAGCAAATTCAAAACATCTCCGTAAAATCTGTTAATATGCAAGCGTTCCAAAATACTGATATTTTATCATTGGATTTTGAAGCAGAAATTGACAGTCTGGGATATCAAGCGTTTTCAAAATGCACGAATCTTCAATCCATCAATCTCGAACATGTCAAATCTGTCAGCTCTCAGTGTTTTGAAAGGTGCTCCAATTTAACACAAGTTACGTGGGGAACCAAACTGACAAGTATTGGGGCGGACGCTTTTCGAAGAAGCGGGATACAAGAAACCTACTTACCCCAAACAATAAAAAGCATCGGTTCCTATGCCTTTGCGGACTGCACAAAGTTAATCTCGGTAACAATTGTCGGCCCGGCTTCGATTGGCTTATCCGCTTTTTCAAATTGCAGCAATCTACAAACTTTAGACCTTGGAGATCAAATTACAGAAATTGGAAACGGAGCCTTTTCTAAATGCGTTTCTCTCGAAAAAGTGCAGATTCCAGAAACGGTTTCTCTAATTGGGCTCAGAGCTTTTGCAGACTGCACTGCCTTACAGGAAATTACGCTTCCGGATGTTTCAATACACATCATGGGAGATATCATAGACGCAACGGCATATTATAAAAATTTGCAAAATTGGCAGGAAGGAGCCCTATATGTCGGTAATCATCTTTTAGAGGTCAACGATCAAATAGACGGTAAAAGCCGTACTTCCTATGATATCAGAGAAGGAACCGTAACCGTAGCGGATTACGCCCTCAGCGTGTGTTCGAGCTTAAAGCAGTTAACGTTCCCAAGTTCCTTGCGGAGAATTGGTTCTTATATGATCGGCCGCTCAAGCCTGACTAGTATTGTTTTGCCGGATGGTTTGATTTCAATTGGAGACTACTGTTTCCGAAATAGTCCCTCTTTAACAAGCATCACACTTCCGGACAGCGTTCGAGATATTGGAACCGATGCATTTAAGGGAACGGGGATTTATCAAAACCCCGCAAACAAAGACGGAAACGCTGTGTATTTGGGAAACCATCTCATACAAGTCAATCTTCCGGCAGGCACAACTTCCTACACCGTACGGGAGGGGACTGTCACGATCAGCAACAGCGCCTTTGCTTCCAGCGCTATTCAACAAGTCTCCCTACCGCAATCTTTAGTGTACATCGACTCCGAAGCATTCTCAGATTCACAACTAATTGAAATTACAATCCCGGAATCTGTCACGGAAATCGGACCGGAAGCCTTTAAAAATTGTCGCAATTTGCAACGTTTAACATTACCGAACTCCTTGAAAAAAGTGGCAGAGAGCGCATTTGAATATTGTTCTAGTCTTACGCAACTTTCTCTACCCTCACAACTAGAAGAAATCGGAAAATCTGCTTTTAGCGGCTGCGGATTAACTGAGGTTGTGATTCCTGCAGGAATACAAATCATCAATGATTATGCGTTTGGGGTGCAGCCGAACTTAAAGATCTTCTGCGAGGCATCAAGTAAGCCTGAAGGCTGGAGTAACAACTGGGACTTTGGCGCCAAGGGAAGAACCGTATATTGGTATTCCGAAACACCTCAAGCAGGGTGCTGGCATTATGTAGGACAAAAACCGACCCCATGGGAGATATAAGTGAAGATAGTCACGTTACTATTGTTAATTCTCAGCAATATTAAAAAAAGCGCAGATGGGCCCCTTTCCCTCTGCGCTTTTATATATAAACTCGATTATTCCATTAAACAAGAATATTTATTCAGATTCATTTTTTGATTCAACAAGCAAAAAAATAAGCCCGGACAATCTCTGTCGCCCGGGCTTATCTCTATTAGATCTTCAATACGCGCTTTAACGGTTTATAAATGATGAAAGTAACAATTCCATTAATGCCCGCCTTGATCACATTGAACAATACGATAAAACCAAGCATGCCGACAACAACATCCACCGAAACACCCATAAAGAGCGGCGTAATCAGCAGGTTTGCAGGAATCATCACCACCGCCATCGCACAGATTCCGATCAGCAGAGCCACAACAGCGCCTTTCCGGGTACGATGGAACCGATAAAACAGGCCCGCACAAAGAACATATGCAGAAGTAGCGATTACATGCATCAAAATGCCGTACACGCCACTGGCAGCACTAACCGTTAATCCCTGAATCAGAGAAACCACAACGGTCATCAAAAAGCCGGAAAGCGGGCCAAACAAAAAGGTACACAATAAAATGGAAATGTCTGCCGGATCATACTCCAAAAATGGTACCGCAGGGAAAATGGGAAAATGGATAAAAAAGACCAGCACAATACTAACGGCGGCCAAGGCGGCCATTGTTACAAGTTGTCGGATTCGATTCTTCCCCTGCATGGCCGGAATTTCTTTTTTTGTTGTCATTAAACAACACCTCACAAAAATAATATTTTGCAATGCTGAGGCTCAAAAAAACACCCTGCAGCCAAAGGCCACAGGGTATACTTTGATTTTACACGGAAAACCGCACGTACGTTGTGCGCACTGTCTTCTTTCATCCGGACTTTAACCGTCGGTATCGAACAAATCGATTCTGCCTTGCGGCTCGTGGACTGCGTACCACCGATAGGGAATTTCACCCAACCCTGAAGCATTGTTACTTTTATTATACGCAGGCCGGTCTTATTTGTCAAGAGGGCTGCGCATCAAATTTGAAAAAATGTAACCATTGCGCCTTTACAGAACCGTAAATATTTGGTATAATAAGAATAATTTACAGCAAAATGATAAGGATAAAGGACTTTTTTCGGAGTAAATTATGGAACTTTTAGAAAAATTAAAAAATATTGCACAGCGATTTGAACAAATCCAGCAAAAGCTATCTGATCCGGACGTAATCACCGACCAGGAACAATTTAAAACATTGATGAAAGAGCATAAAACACTCGAACCCATCAACGAAAAATATTTAGAGTATCAAAAAACATACGATACGGTACAGGAAGCGCGAGAATTGTTGGACACACCTTTGGACAGCGATTTTCGTCAAATGGTAGAAGAGGAATTCGAACAGGCAAAGCAAACTTTAGTACAATTAGAAAATGAAATTAAGATTCTTCTCTTGCCCAGAGATCCCAACGATGACCGCAGTGTTATTGTGGAAATTCGCGGAGGTGCAGGCGGTGAAGAAGCCGCTTTGTTTGCCCATTCTCTATATCGGATGTATTCAATGTATGCAGATGCAAAAGGATTTCGAACCGAAGTTCTTTCCCTCAACGAAACCGAGTTGGGTGGCATTAAAGAAATCAGTTTTTCGATTGACGGACAAGGGGCATACAGCCGTTTGAAATTTGAAAGCGGCGTTCATCGCGTACAACGCGTTCCGGAAACAGAATCTCAGGGAAGAATCCACACCTCGACGGTTACTGTTGCCGTTCTGCCTGAAGTCGATGATGTGGAAGTCGACATCAATCCCAATGACTTGATTATTGAAACACACCGCTCCGGCGGAGCAGGCGGACAGCACGTCAACAAGACAGAATCCGCAATTCGTATTATTCACATCCCGACGGATACCGTCGTAGACTGCCAGGATGAACGCAGCCAATACAAAAACAAAGAAAAAGCGATGAAAATTCTTCGCTCTAAAATTTTTGAAAAAATGCAAGCTGAACAAAACGAAAAAATTGCGCAGGACCGTCGTAGTCAAGTAGGTTCCGGAGATCGCAGTGAGCGCATTCGAACCTATAACTTTCCGCAGGGACGTGTAACCGATCACCGAATCGGCTTAACCCTATATAAACTTCCGCAGATTATGGACGGGGATTTAGATGAACTGATTGACGCTCTGATCACGACCGATCAAGCCGAAAAGCTCAGTCACTATGAGGATGAGGAAGAATGAGCAAAGCCAAATTCAAAGACAAAAAGATTAAAAATACAGATGTAACAGATAAAAAAGAAAAGGGCACAATGGGGCTTAAAGTCGCCATCTTTCTTTTGACCTGTCTTTTAGTCGGTGGCGTATTAACAACATTAAGCGCGATTTTACCTCGGTTGCCTTATTCTGTTACAGATGCAGCTGAACTTCAACATCTGACTTTTGGTTTTCCGATCAAGTTCGTTGAACAATCTTTAAATGAAGAACAAATTCAAACTCTTACAGAAAAAGGATTGAATACTTCTTTTATTTTGCCTCGTTATGACCAATATCAAACAACGATTGACTGGGCAAAATTACTGGCAAATGTTTTGATCTTGTCGGTTGTTGCCGCGGCAGTCCTAGGCTTGATTATCCAACTGCCCCGATTAACTAAAAAATTATCTGTCTTTGCACTGATTGGGCTGTTGATCTGCATTCTAAGTGCGATTTTCCCCGCACCGCCGGGAACCTTTCAAACCATTGAAGATATTCAGCCGATGCGATTCGGTTTTGCCATCCGCTTTATCGAGCAAACACCGCCTTTAGGCAGTGCTTCTACGTTAGACGACGAAGCACTGAATCGCCAATTATCGCAGTCCTATTGGGCACCGAAAGTTTTTTTCGGAACGCCGGAAGGATATACCATCCATATTCAGGGTTGGCGTCTTCTGGCTGCCATTGCAGTCAATGCAATCCTGGCAGGGATCGTATACAACATTCTGATTCTTCTCAGGGCAGCAAAACGCGGAGGAAAAGCTGCTATCAAGGCAAAGTACATCGACAGATTATATGAATTGACGATTCGTCCCCTACCTTCGTCAACAAAACAACTCTTCCATATTACTCCGGACAAAGAATACAAGTGGCAAACTCTTGCCCGTCCACCGCGAAAAACAAAGCAAAAATAAACAAATTTTCAGATACCCCTTGACAAATCAAAAATATCGTGTATAATAATAAGGTCGGGTCTGTACGGGCCTGACACATTGCGGAATTGTGTAACGGTAGCACGGCAGACTCTGACTCTGTTTGTTGGGGTTCGAATCCCTATTCCGCAGCCAGTGTAACGCTGAACCTACAATAGGTTCAGCGTTATTTTTTTGTTTTATTGTTCAAACGATTAGAGCGGCATTTTAGGTTTTTTACAATATAACGATGAAAGTGCAGTTTAGGTTCGTGTCAATTTTTTATGATATTTCTCAACAGATAAATATTATTCCATTTTTATCTTCTGCAAACAGCAAAGGCCTTGATACTGCTTATGCATCAAAACTTTTTAAAACAAAAATGAATTGGAGGGCAAAACGCTTTTCAACCGTCTTGACATTTGGAACTCGCAATAAAACCCGACTTGTCTGTCTTCAAAAAAAGTTTATTATGATCACTGATTTGTCCAGAATGTTCTTATTATACAAGATATTAAGTTCAAAAAATAAATTTCACTCTGTTCTTTTTACAAAACAATATACAAATTCATTAAATCCATAATAACACCGCGCCTGAGACTTGAAGACCTCAGGCGCGGTGTTTTAGTAAAACAGTTTATATTTTTGCCGTATCCGCTGCAATTGATTCATCAACGGATCAGCTCCGAAAAACAGAAATAAGACCGAGGCCGTCGCATGAACGATATCCATCGGAAAGCCGGCAACAAAGTAAGAAAGAAAAACCGGTAAACTGGTATAAGCTCGAACCAACATAGCCGAAGCAAAATTCATCAGAACGCCATATAAAACCAGCGCGCTCACAAATCCATACAAACAAAGGAAACCACGTTTTTTTCGTTTTTCTTTTCCAAAAAAGAGCAATCCGGCTACAAATCCGACCAGTCCCATCGCAAACATCTGCCAGGGAGTCCAAGGCCCCTGCTGGAATAAAATGTTCGAAAGCAACATAGTCAGTGCACCCACTAAAAATCCGCTTTCTCCGCCCAACATAGCCCCACAAACAACTGTCAGAGCAAGGACAGGCTTAAACTGCGGAATAAAAGCGAACGCCATCCGGCCGGCAACGCCGAGCGCACACAAAACGGCAATCAAAACCAATTCCCGTGCATGCGGTTTTCGTCCCTCAAATAAAACAAAGAACGGAATCATACACTCAACCAACACGGCAAAAGAAAGAATCAAATAATCTTCGCTGCGCAGAAAAAACAATCCTGCTAAAATAGTCGCCGGAATTAAAATCACAAAAATGGCTGCCGTCAGCCATTTCCGCAGCCGCATTTTCTTGGCCGAAGCAGGCTTTGACAGTGCCGACATTGCCAAAGATGTCAAAGGTTTTTCCGTGTTTAAAAGTTGTGGAGAAGAAAAATCCGTCTTCTGTTCGGAATCTTCCAAAGAACCGTCTGTATTTACTTTTTCCCCTTTTTTTTCGGAAAAATCATGAATCGTTGTCTGCGCTTTCTCATCAGATTTCAGATCTGAAACTTTCGGGTCGGTTTTTGATTGAGAGGAAGACATATCAGTACAAACGGCTGCCGAGGTGTTGCCACGGATCTTCTTTTTTCGCAAAAAAGCTAAGATATAGAAAGCTGTAGGCATCGCCGTTAAAACAAATGGTTTATACTGTATCAGAATCCAGGGGAACGGCACCGTCATCACGCCCACTAAATCAAATAAAAAGACGCCTGTCAAAAGCAAGGCAACAAGAAAACAAAGCCCACGCAAAACAGGAATTTTCTTCCGCATAGGCCGTTTCGCCGGTTCCGACAAATCCTCTTTTACGGCAATCCGTGGAAAATCCGGCAACACCGGATCGGGTTCTACCGTTCCGCCGCAAGCTTTTACGATATCCCGCACGGTTACCGCCGCAGGCAAAATCCCGCGAGCCATCCGGTTTGCGGCCGTGGTATAAAAACGATTTTGGACAAAAAAGATGCGTGCCGGAGCCTCGCTTACAATTTGTCCGTCAAACAGCATCGCGCACCGATCTGCATACTCCGCACAAAATTCAACATCGTGGCTGACCATAACTACCGTAATGCCTTGCCGGCACAGATGGCGCAAAATTTGCGCAAAGCGACATTTAAAACCAGCATCCATTCCCTTGGTGGGTTCATCCAGCAACAAAACAGACGGACGATACAACAACAGTTTCGCCAAAGCCACTCGCTGCCGCTCACCGCCCGATAAATCGGCGGGGTGCATTTGCATCAAAGAATCCAATTCGCATAGCTGTACTACCCATTCGAACAATAGTGCGGATTGTCCGGAAACAGACTGAGATAAATCCTCAGACACAGACTTCAACTCATCCTGAACCGTTTTATGAGCAAACAGTGCTAACGGATCCTGCGGCAAGATACAAACGCGCTCCGAGCTGCCGGGCTGTGATTTTTGAAAACTTTTTCCATTAATCCGAATGGTTCCCCGATACGGTTTTTCCAATCCCGCCAACAACGACAGCAGCGTACTTTTGCCAGAGCCGTTTTCACCCATCAGCACAAACAGCCCCGACCGAGGAATCTTAAGGGATAGATTTCTCAACACATCTGCCCCGTCCTGCTCGTATCGAAACCAAACTTCCTGCAAAGAGAAAATGGGATCTTTGATGGGATGGTCTTTTTCTAAAAAGATTTTCTCCATTTTCTGTCTGCCTGGGAAATCTTCCTCTCTCCGATGCAGATCCACAAGTTGTTCTTCCGGTACATGACCGCTCTTGCCGACAAAATGCTCTAACCAACGATGCCCCTGCCCCACGGTAAACGGGCAAGGTTCTTCCTGACCGTCAGGGACGGAAAACCAGACTCGCATAGGGGTCGGCAGATACCGAAACACAGGCTGTAACTGCTGCCCTGTCAATCGATCCCAGTGCTGAGGAGTAGCATCCAACACCACTTTCCCATGGTCTAACACCACAACTCGATCACAGAGCGGAAAAAGTTCTTCTAACCGATGTTCCGCGATCAGAACCGTTACACCCAGTTCCCGGTTAATACGATGCAGCGTTTGCAAAAAAGAACAGGCCGCTACCGGATCCAATTGTGCCGTAGGCTCATCCAATACCAACACTTGAGGATCGGTAATCAAAACGCCGACCAAATTCAGTAGTTGTTTTTGTCCGCCGGACAACTCGCAAGTTTGTTTTCCGATCCACTCGCGGATATTAAAATACGAGGAAATCTCGGCAATGCGCCGCCGGATCGTATCACTGTCCAGTCCTAAATTTTCAGCTCCGAAAGCCAACTCGTGCCAAACTTGATCCGTGACAATTTGATTTTCAGGAGATTGGCCGACAAACCCGATTTGCGCACTCTGCTCCCGTTGCCCCACCTGCTCAAGAGGCGTTGCATGAAAAGTCACTGTTCCCGTGCGCTGTCCGCAGGGCGTCAAGACAGTTTTAAAATGCCGCAATAACGTGCTTTTCCCGCAACCAGACGGGCCACATACAACCACAAATTCTCCGGCTTTGACAGACAGCGAAACCTCCTGCAAAGCAGGCACAGATTGCCCCGAATATCGGAACGTCAAATTTTGCACCGATAATATTTCCACCGTATCGCCTCCTTTACACGAACAATCACCGGAATCAAACAAAAAACAAAATAGACCCCGTAAAATACCAACGCCCATAAATTCTGAGCAATAACCCCGACCTGCGGAAAATAGGAAAATGAAAAAACATGTCCCAAAAATCCCGTAACGCCTAAAAGCCCGATTCCAAACACAATCACCGCAAGCAAAATTTTGTCCCGCAGACAAAACCGATATGCCGCATAAGATGTCCGGCCTTCAAGCCCGTATCCTCGTCCTACCATAGAATCTGCCGTTTCCAAAGCGTGCTCCAAAGACCACGAAACCGTTGTAGAAAAAATTCGAACCGCGTTTTTAATCCGATGATTTTTCTTTCCACGATCCACCTCGATACCCAAACATTGATGTACCTGCCGAACCGTCCGAAAACGCGACAGAAACACAGGAATAAATCGCATCGCCACCGTTAAAACCAAACTGACAGACGGAAATCGCTGACCGAATAAATACAAAAATTTTTCTGAGGTCATCACAGCCTGATAACACAAAAACCAAAACATTACCGACAGCATCAGACCGGCCGCCGCCAATCCAAACAAAACGGATTCTGCCGTAACAACCGTTCCCCACGGCAAATCAAACAAAGCCGTCTGCCCCTGCGTATTCAATAGCGGATTCAACAGAAAAACCAGAACGGCCAAGGGAAGAATGAAGCGACCGAGCATTCTCAGCAATGATTTCCCCATCAGCAAGAGAGCATAAAGAAAGCCGCAAAACACGCTGATTAATAAACAAACCGGCTGCATACAAAACATACAAAATAAGATCAGAAAACCTAAATAAATCAAAACAACCCCGGGATGATATTCCGAAAAAGCATCTTTCACCGTCTTCCCTCCTCTCAAAATACTCGTTATCTGCATTGCCATCACAGAATTTTTATCCTTTATAAAAAAAGCTTTCTTTGTTAAACAAAGAAAGCACAACTCATTCCAAAACGATTCGCGGTCTTTCCCTCAAAAGACACGAACCGAGTCGGTTCGTCTGCGCATCTCCTCGTCAAAGACCCGAAAAAAACGCGGGAGATGCTGACTGATCACAAAGGTACCGCAATTGCACGACCTTTGCCAAACACAGCAATGACGGTTGTTTCGGAATCGAACCGAATGCTCAACAATCTACTCAGTTTACAACTTTTCAAACCGCGTTCCGCAACTATTTCGTTTAAATCCTGTCGATTTTTGTCAAATCGACATCAACAAAAAACATCATTTTTTTTATTATAACATAACTATATAAGACTTGTCAATCAGCGTTCAAACAACAGCGCAGACAGGCCTTTGCAACAATAAAACGTTTCAAAGACGATATATTAAGAATCTTTCTTTCATTTCTATAAAAAAATGGCATCAAACCTTTTCCGTTATAAAAATTTGTGCTATAATAAATGTAGACACATCACAGTAAGGAGGGAAACGGATGCGCTCTATCATTTTCTTTTTTTCTCGTGCAGGAGAAAATTACGTTAACAGACAAATTCAAAACCTGCCGATAGGCAACACCAAAATTGCGGCCCAAATGATTCAACAACAAACCGGCGCGGATTTATTTGAAATTGAACCCGCGGAACCCTATCCAGAGGATTATTCAGCCTGTGTCAAGCGTGCAAAAGAAGAGTTCCAGGCCCATGCCAGACCCGCACTGAAGACAGTGCCTCCTTCGACAGACGACTATGACATTATTTTTCTGGGATATCCCAATTACTGCGGTACGATGCCGATGCCGATGTTTACTTTATTAGAAAAGAACTCTTTTTCCGGAAAGATCGTCCTTCCGTTTTGTACGCATGAAGGCAGTGGGTTGGCACGCAGCGAAGAAGATATTCGCAAAATGTGTCCCGACGCAGAGGTAAAAAAAGGACTGGCGATTCGCGGAGCTACAGTGGAGCAAGCCCAGGAAGAAATCCGCGTTTGGCTGCAAAATAATCTCTAACATCCGACATCGAATAGCAACCCTTCTTTTTTGTCTGGCTAGCTGTTTTTCCAGGCGCAAAATTTGCTTTTGTTACTTTGAGCTTTCTAAATTTTTTAACAACAATGTACATTCAACCCAAGAACACATTTTAAGTTATGATAAAGGAGATGCGCTATGAACGATTTTATTTATGATATTCCCGTTAAAGTTTATTTCGGACAAAATCAACTGCCGAATCTTGGCCCCGAACTAAAACGTTTCGGAACCCGCGTGTTACTGACCTACGGAGGCGGTTCGATCAAGAAAATAGGGCTTTATGACAAGATTACGGCAGAATTAAAAAGAGCCGGATTAGAATGGGAAGAATTGTCGGGAATTGAACCAAATCCCCGCATTGATTCCGTACGTAAAGGCGTAAAATTATGTAAAGAAAAAAAGATTGACGTCCTATTAGCTGTCGGCGGAGGATCGGTTATTGATGCGACCAAATACATTGCAGCAGGTGCTATGGTTGATTTTGACCCATGGAAATTCTTTTCGGACTGGGCTCCAATCGAAAAGGCATTGCCACTTGTTTCCGTACTGACACTTGCCGCGACTGGGTCTGAAATGGATGGAGGCGGAGTCATCAGCAATCCTGAAACACAAGATAAAATCGGCCGTGTCGAACCGCCCACGCTGCTGCCGAAAGTTTCGTTTTTGGATCCAACCAACACCTATACCGTCAGCCCGTACCAAACGGCGTGCGGAGCGGTGGATATGATGTCGCACATCATGGAGGTCTATTTTGATACACATAAGGACTTTTACATGCTAGACTGCTTTATGGAAGGGATGATGAAAACCATTCTTCATTACGCACCGATCGCTATGAAAGATCCCGAAAATTACGAAGCGCGTGCCAATTTGATGTGGACCTCTTCCTGGGCTATTAACGGGTTTATCAACGGTTCAAAACAACAAGACTGGAGCTGTCATCCGATCGAACATCAAGTCTCTGCTGTTTATGACATTACACACGGGCTGGGACTGGCAATTTTGACGCCGCGCTGGATGGAGTACTGCTTAGACGAGACCAATGCAGACCGTTACTGTCGTTTTGCGCAGCAGGTATTCGGCGTCACACCAACCGAAGATAAAATTGCCACAGCCAAAGAAGGCATTGCCCGTTTATCCGCTTTCTTCTTTGAGACCTTAGGGTTGAAAAGCACCTTTACTCAAATTGGCATAGACCGTAAAAACTTTAAAATGATGGCTCAAAAAGCGTGCGGAGAAAACGGAATCCATGGCATGAAGACACTGTACCCCAAAGATGTTGAAGCCATTTTTGAGATGTGCCTATGAACCGTCAAAAAGATCAAGTACAACCTTCGCAATCAGAGATCTCCCTGCAAATGATCGTCGAGCCGCTCTTAGCCTGGTACGATCAAAATGCGCGAAAACTCCCCTGGCGCGAAAATACGGACCCATACCGGGTTTGGATTTCGGAAATCATGTTGCAGCAGACCCGAGTGGATACGGTGATCCCCTATTTTGAGCGTTTTATCGACAGACTGCCAACCGTACAGGATTTAGCAGATGTTCCACAAGAAGAACTGTTCAAATTATGGGAAGGCTTAGGATATTACACGCGTGCCAAGAACCTAAAAAAGGGGGCGCAAGAAATTTGCAGCCGATTCGGCGGGATCTTTCCGCAAACGCCGCAGCAACTGCTTACCGTTCCGGGAATCGGACCCTATACGGCCGGAGCAATTTGTTCGATCTGTTTTGAACAGCCTACTCCAGCAGTGGACGGAAACGTACTGCGCGTAATTACCCGGCTGACTGCAGATGATGCGGATATCTCAGCCTTATCTGTTCGACGCAGAATCAGCCAACAATTGGCACAGATTTATCCGGATTCCCGCCGCGGGGACTTTACCCAAAGTATTATGGAGTTAGGGGCAATGATTTGTCTGCCAAACGGGCAGCCCAAGTGCGAAAGTTGTCCGCTGAACAAACAGTGCCGGGCTTATGCAGATCAAACGCAACTGCTTTATCCGTCTGCAAAACCGAAAAAAGAACGGCAAGTAGAACATCTAACAATTTTTCTGTTAATAGACAACGAAGAGGAACTTGCCGTCCGAATACGTACGGAAAAAGGCGTACTCAACGGGCTTTGGGAATTACCGAATGTACAAGGAAGTTTATCCGAAGACCAAATCCATACACTGTTAGACCAGTGGGGTATTTCCTTTACCAAAATTGAAAAAGCACCGCAGAAAAAACACATTTTTACCCATAAAGAATGGCTGATGCATTGTTTTATTGTTCATTGCTGCAAATCAGATCTTTTTACTTGGGTTACCCCACAGCAACTGCAAACGCAGACAGCATTGCCAACGGCTTTTCAAAAATGTCTGCCTGCCCGTTTTCGGCATTAAACATAACAGTCATATTTATTTGTCTGTTTAGCCGAAAAAGAGGGAACGGGAAGAGAAGCCTCTTAAGAAGGCTCTGTTGTCAGAAAAGAAACCTTGAGCTATTACGGCTATATATAATTGGCTGCAACAAGAAAAACTTATTTTCCCATTACAGACTAAAATCGTTTACGGCCAAACAGTCTATTTCAACGGCTATTGTATCTATCCAAAACAAAAAACGGCGCACTTACAAGTGCGCCGTTTTTATACTTATTTCATACTTATTGTGCAGAATAAAACCGGAACGAATACAAGTCGCATTCTTTCATTTTGATACGCAAAATGACCGGTTTGCCCTTTAACGATCCAACATCATGATTTTCATTCCAGGAGATATCACGCGCAACCGTGTCTCCAAACATTTCATCACACTGACTCATCTCAAATCCCGGATATGGATTTTTCTGCAAGTCTAACAATTCCACATAAAAGGATCCGGCCACAGTTGTTTTATAATTGAATTCCAACCGATCTCCGTCAAAGATAAACGGATGCGAAACAATCACCGTTTCATCACACCCCGCATGCAGGGAAACAAAACCGTCTAACCGCATCTCATACCGGCGCATCGCGCCATAAGCATTATCCGGAACCAGCAGAGAAATGACATTGGGCTCTTCGGGACGGTCGGACGGAGTTTCATACATACCGTTTGCCCCATATCCGTCTCCGTAAATCCAGTTACCCTGCCCTTCAATTCCGGACGGAAAAATCGGACAGTCATCATATCTTGTAAAATGAATGCCGTCCCGGCTGGTCATAAACAGACCGTCTGTCAATGCCGTGACGCCGCGTCCTACCGGTTCACCCTCTGGGAATGTCATCTTTTTGCCTTTCGGCAACTCGCGGAACATCCGCTTAAAAGTACGCTCAAAATACCGTGTCGGAAACCCAAAAATCATATGCGGCGCACGGTAATACGGACCAATATTATTGGTATAAAGCTGATAAGAATGCGCCGTCCCGTAGTCCAAAGGCTGCCCCTCGGACCAATGATAAAAGTCTTTTGAAGTAAAGGCGGTAATACTGCGGGCCTTCTGCGCGTCTTCCCGTTTAAAATCCGTTTCGTCACTTTCGCCGACAAACCGGCTGGGATTATGAATCTCCCATCCCCGCGTATAGGCATGGTATAAATCTTCCTGCGGATCATAATAACAAGTATTCAATGAATCAAAAGTTCCGTCTGTAATAACGGTTCCCCGGTCTTCCCAGTGAATGCCGTCAGCAGAAACGACCGCATTCAATACGGCTTTTTTGTCAATCACACGTTCTGCCAGGGCCTTGTACCGCTCATTCTCCGGACAATTGGGGTTTGTGTCATACATCACGCCGAAATTGTCCAGCAAATCGCCCTCTAACAAATAAACAATATTATTTTCCTTTGTGCCGCGGAATTCATAAATTCCGTAATTTGGCTTTTCCCAATGAATACCATCCGTACTTTCCGCGCGGCAGATATGTTGATGGGGCCATTCGCCCTCCATCATTCCGTCCCAGCCATGGGCTGTATAGTAAAGCAGATACTTTGTCCCGTCATGAATGATACTGTAATAAGAAGTCCATGCATCGTCGGCAAGTGTATCCCGTCCTACTGCAATTTCACGCGGCTGCGGTTGATGTGCAACAAACCGAGCAGAACCAACGTCCAAAAACATCTCATCATCTACAAACAATTCTCGGCGAGATCCGATATTGACCGTTTTTTTCATATATTCCATCCCCTTCTGCTATTTTCAAACAAATCCTTTATCTTTGAGTTATTGTAGCATAAAAGAAGATACTTGACAATACCTTTATTAAATTTTTCAAAAAAAAAGAGACGGTTTTCCGTCTCTTTTTATCGATTTCCCTGTTTGATCCGAAAAAACTTTTCCAAAAGTTTTCTGCCATTGAATGGAACCAGGGGGAACAAATAGGTAAATCCGGCTGTCGTCTTATTCAAAGCCAAACATAAAATACTGAAAACAACACCGCCGACAAACCCCCATACGTTAAACAACGCCGTAGTAATCAGCATCACCATTCTTAAAAACTTAACAGCATAACTGATTTCATAGCTGGGCAAACTGAACGTCGCGGTTGCAATGACGGCAGAATACAAAAGAACTTCTCCGCAAACCCATCCCGTACCAACGGCAAAATCCCCTACAACAATACCGCCGATCAGCCCCATTGTGGTTGTCATCATCGTCGGAGTATTTAAAGATGCCAATTTTAAACCATCCACCAGCACTTCTATAATTAACAATTGAACAACGATCGGAACGTTTGCCGAGGTATCGATTAAGATAAACTTTAAACTTTCGGGTACGATTTGCGGATTCTGTAAAAATAAAAGCCATAAGGGCGTCCCAAATGCAATCAATATGACCATCACATATCGAACAAGTTTCATATACGATCCGGTAATCGGAGGAAAATAAAAATCGTTGGCCTCTTCCATACCGTCAAAAAAAGAAACCGGCAGCATCATTGCGGAAGGAGCATTGTCAATCAAAATAATGATATCCCCTTCCAAAATCTGCGCACAGGCCGTATCTACGCGCTCGGTGTATCGGAATTTGGGAAACGGATTAATCCAGGAACGTCCCACTAACAAATCAGCTAAAGATTGTTGATTCATGGTCAATGCATCGGTGTTTTTTGCCGTCTGCATTCGGTTTTTTATTCTACGCAACAGCTTCTTATTGACACGCCCGTTCATATAACAGATTCCGATATCTGTTTTGGAGGTTTTTCCCATCTGCATATATTCGATACAAAGATCTGGACAACGAATTCGACGACGGATCAAAGCACAATTCAACACGAGCGTCTCCACAAATCCGTCCTTAGACCCGCGCATCACTTTCTCTTTATCCGGCTCTCCGGTCATCCGCTGCGGATAAGACCGCATGTCCACTTCAGCAGCCTGATCTAATCCGTCAATCAGTAAAATAACGCGACCCGATAAAACAGAGGTTACGGCACGATCTACATCCGTTCCTACTGAAACGTCACAAAACGGAACACAAATCTCGCAAAACTGCTTCATGCTGGTTAGTCCCGTCTGTCCAATACGCAAAAAGCCCTGATATAATTTAGTGATGGATTCATCTTTGACATATCCGTCTATAAAAAACAGGCAAGCCCGCCTGCCCGCAATCTGAAAATCACGAAAAACAATATCAAAATTATGTTCTGTATTTAAAATCGTCTTTAATGTGGTAATATTCTTTGCAATAGAAACATCCAAAACCATATTCATTCCCCCTTATCTGTTTTTTCCAATAAAGAGGAATTTATTCATTTGATTCAACAGCGGCCACAAAAAGCGTCTTTGCTGTTATCTGATTTCCAGCATAAATAATGCCAACTTATTACCGGATGATATAAAAATCATTTCATGTCCGTAAAAAACGTTGGGCGCTTTTATATGAAAAGCAACCCAACGTTCCCTGTATATTTTTTAAAATAATGCTCTCAAAGAACAATTCACAACATCTTATCCGATTCCACCGTATACAATTCCTAATACAAAAACGATAAAAGCCAGTGGAACATAGATATACTTCGCCAAAATACCAAACCACCGGCCCAACGGTTTTTTCCGACCGCAATCTAACTCGGGTTTGATTTTTTTGTATCCTAAGATATAATAAATTGAAACAGCTCCCAACAAGGCACTAAACGGAACAATGTAGATACTGATCCAGTCCATCCATGTTCCGAGCTTCGGCTCTGCTTCGATAAACAATCCTGCCGCAAACGCAACCACTCCGCACAACAGTACCGCAGCTTTACGCGGAAGTTCAAACTTCACTTGCAGCGATTCGCTGACGGCCTCAAACATATTGATCAAACTGGTCACACCCGCGAAAATAACCGAAACAAAGAACAATGCCGCAAAAACATTGCCAAAGGGAATCTGCCGAAAAATATTAGGTAAAGTGATAAAAATCAGCGGCGGCCCGGAACTGGGCTCAATGCCAAACGAAAATACCGCCGGCATAATAACCAGAGCCGACAACATCCCGGCAATCGTATCAAAAACCGCCGTCCGTACCGAAGCGCGCGGAATATCGGCATCTTTTTTGAGATACGTTCCGTACACAATCATCCCAGACCCCGTAATAGACAGGGAGAAAAACGCTTGTCCCATTGCCATAATCCATGTTTCAGGCTTCCACAAAAACTCCCACCGGGGAACAAATAAAAACTGGTACCCCTCTATCGCATTCGGCAAAAAGGCAACCCGGGTGGCAATCAGTGCGAACAAAATAAAAAATACCGGCATCAAAATTTTATTGACCTTTTCAATGCCGCGCGTCGCACCAAACATCAACAACAGAACGGCCGCAGCAACCGCAATCAAATGCCATGGCACACTGCTGAAATCTGCCGATAAAAGTGCAAAATGCTCGGTCGCATCTGCCGTCAGCAATTCTCCGGACAAACTGTCCGCAAACGAACGAATTACCCAGCCTACAATCACTGAATAGCCAATCGCAATGCCTAAAGACCCCAACAGCGGAATCCACCCCAAAACGGTACCGACCCGCCCTTTATTTCGGCTCTGCCAACAATATTGATAAGCCCCCAGCGTTCCGGTTCCGGCTCGCCGGCCGATCGCAAACTCCGCCGACAATCCGACCAAACCAAAAATGGCTACAAAAATAAAATACGGAATCAGAAATGCAGCTCCGCCATATTGTCCGACACGATACGGAAACATCCAGATATTGCCCATACCGACTGCCGATCCCACACAGGCAAGCACAAACCCAATATTGGTTCGAAATCCGCCGTTGCGATGCTCTTGATCCATTTTGATTGCCCTAACCCTTTCCGGCCATCCGTCTGTTTTACAGCAAACGACCCCAATCTATCGCGCCGTGATTCCGGATACTCATTTTATAAGAGCTGCCTTCGCCCAAAAGCCCGTCGATATACGACATATACTCTTCCGAAAAACACTTCGGAACAAATACCGCAATGACCCCGGCAAATCCGCCGCCGTGTACCCGGCAGGCCCCTACATTCTTTTCTGCCAAAAACGCCTCCGTTGCAGCAAGCGCCACACAAATTCCCTGCTCGGAAACGTTATGGGCCGAATAACAGTTCTGCAAATATTTCCACGAGGAATTCCCGGAAGCCGTAATCAGCGATAAGAACCGATTAAAATCATTATTTTTCAGCGCTTCAACCTGTGCGTCTACCCGATCGTTTTCTGCAAAGAAGTGCAATGCCCGCATCACGGCTCGGTCTCCGCACTTTGCACGGACGGCAGACAAGTTACGCAAAACATCATCACAAGAAATCTCCCGGCATACTTCTTTACCGAAAAATCCGGCAACACTTTTCATCTCTTTGGGAATCGAAGAATAATCCTCATTCAAATCCGCATGGCTTTTGCCCGTATTGACAATGATCAGATGATAATCCTGCGCGCCAAAATCAAAATCAATCTTTTCGACTTGAGGTTCCGCAGGGTTCTTAAAATCAATCGCGATCATGCCGCCCACCGCGCACGCCATCTGGTCTAATAACCCGGATGCTTTTTCCCAATATACATTTTCTGCATACTGGCCAGCTCGCGCATACGTTACCAAATCCACTTTACCATCATTGAAAAACGCATTTAAAATAGCGCAAATCAACATTTCAAACGAGGCTGAGGAACTGACGCCTGCGGCACGAATCACATTGCTGCAAATACAGGCATCAAACCCGCCGATTTGCCAGCCGAACTTCCGGAACGCCGTCAAAATGCCTTTCATCAATCCCACAGAGCCACGATCTGCAGCGGATTTTTCAAGATCATTTACATCAATATTCAAATTTTCGTTGTAGGTAATATCATGAATATGAATCAGATTTGTTCCATTTTTTCCGGCCACACCGATACAATCCAAATTGATACTGCCCGCCAAAACTTTTCCGTGATTGTGATCGGTATGATTTCCGCCGATCTCCGTACGTCCGGGGGAAGAAAAGAAAGAAACCTGTGTGGTTCGAAAGGTCTTTCGATATCCCTGGATAATCGTCCGATAACGTGCCTGCGCACGCTCAACGCCGTCTGCTCCATAGATTTCGGTCAAAATCCGCTGTCCATTCTGTTCCGAGAGAATTTGCTCGGCTTTGTCTATCTGTATCATTTTATCTTCTTCTCCGTTTTCGACTTCCTCTTGTTATAAATCATTGCGAATCAAGTCTTCATAACTTTCGCGTCTGACTGCCAGATAATCTTTCTCCCCATCAATCATCACAATAGCCGGTCTCGGAATACGATTATAATTGGAGGCCATCGAAAAGTTATAAGCCCCGGTGGTCAACACCGCCAACAGGTCTCCCCGATGCGGCCGAGGCAACGAGACGTTCTCTTGAATTAAGTCTCCGCTCTCACAACATCTGCCGGCAACCGTACAAACAAAATCTGCCGGATCCTTTGCGCGATTAGCCATCAGAACCGTATAAGGAGACTCATATAATGCATACCGGGGATTATCCGTCATGCCGCCGTCAATCGAAACGTAACTTTTAAACCCTTTAATTTCTTTTAATGTTCCAACCGTATACAACGTCAACCCGGCATCTGCTACAATGCTCCGCCCCGGTTCCATCAGAATTTTAGGCATGGAAAGACCAAACTGTGCACACAACTCTTCCATGATCTTGCCAATTCCTTTAATATTAGCCGCGTAATCAATTTGGGGCTGTTCCTTTACATACCGAACCCCCATGCCGCCGCCTAAATTCAACTCCTTGGCTTCATATCCGTATTTCTGCTTCATCTGCGCAATAAACCGCAACATAATGGTTGCCGCATCACAAAACGGCTCGTATTCAAAGATCTGTGAACCGATATGACAATGAAAGCCCATTAGTTCAATTTGCGGGAAGCTTAAAGCCAACCCCGTAATTTCATCCGCTTGCCCGGTTTCAATCGCCGCTCCGAACTTCGAATCTACTTTTCCGGTGCTGATTTTTGCCAACGTGTGCGGGTCGATACCCGGAGTAATCCGAAGCAATATTTTTTGCTGAATTCCGCGTCTGGCTGCCTCCGCATCAATCGCTTTAAGTTCCTCTATATTATCACAGACAAAATAACCCATACCCGCATCCATCGCAAACGCAATATCTTCATCGGTTTTATTGTTTCCGTGAAAATACGCTTCTGCCATAGGATATCCGGCTTTTACCGCCGTATATAATTCTCCCGGAGAAACAATATCAATCCCCATGCCTTCTTCCCGCATAATTTCATAAATGCGCTTCATACATAATGCTTTGCTAGCAAACAGCGGGTGAGAGTCTCCGCCAAAGGCTTCTTTCATCGCCGCAAGATAAATACGGCAACGTTCACGGATTTTTTGCTCATCCAACAGATATAACGGCGTGCCATACTTTGCCGCAAGTTCCGTCGTATCCCGGCCGGCAAAACACAAATGTCCGTCCTGATTGATGCTCAGATTATCACAAATCATACGTTTCCCTCTTTTTCTTTAGTCTCGAATCATATCATTCATATTGTAAAGTCCGGCAGGCTGCGCAATCAAAAATTCCGCCGCGGCCAAAGCACCCTCCGCAAACAGACTGCGGCTCTGCGCCTCATGTTTAAGCGTAATCACCTGTGTATCCGTCGCCAGAATAACCTCATGTTCGCCTACGATATTCCCCAGACGCAAAGAATGAATGCCCACCTGCGCAGGCTCGCGTTTGCCGTTTTCGTGCCGTCCAATCACAAACTCCGAATCAGGACGAACTTGCCGAACCCCTTCAGCCAGCATCAACGCAGTTCCGCTCGGAACATCCAACTTCCGATTATGATGCTTTTCTACAATCTCAATATCTGCATCGGGGAACGCTTTCGCTGCCGTTTTTGCAAGCCGAACCAGTAGTGCGATTCCAACCGACATATTGGCAGAAAAGAACACCGGAATTTTTTCCGCTGCAGCGCGAATGACAGCAAGCTCCTGTTCTGTTTGACCGGTTGTTGCCACAACAATCGGCAATTTGCGCCGCACTGCATAAGCCAGCAGTGCGGGCGCCGTTGTATGATGAGAGAAATCTACGATGCAGTCCGCCGCACCGTCAAAATCTCCAATATTCTCATAAATCGGGAACTTCTCGTTGGCAGAATTGTTGATGTCTACTGCCGCCGCAATGACAGAATCGCGATACCCGGCTTCAATCAGTTTCACTACTTCACGGCCCATCCGGCCGCAAGAGCCGTTGACTATAATCTTCATCTTTACCCCTTCCTTTATATCCGGATTCCTTGCTGCCGCATGCAGTCATATAAAACCTTCCGGTGCGCGTCTTCCATCGGCGTCAACGGAAGCCGCAAATAATCTTCACAATATCCCATCGCCGCCATCGCCGCTTTGACAGGAATCGGATTTACTTCACAAAACAGCGCGTTAATCAACGGCAGCATATCACACTGCATCTGTGCGGCCTGCTCAATTTTCCCTTCAAAGAACAGATGACACATCTGGCTGGTTTGAGCCGGCAAAACATTGGATAAAACAGAGATCACTCCTTTGCCTCCCATTGCCAGCAAGGGAATAACCTGATCGTCATTGCCCGAATATAAATCCAGTTTATCCCCAACCAATGCGCGAGTCTGCACCACTTTTGAAATATTACCGCCGGCCTCTTTGATTCCCGAGATCATCGGATGATCCGCCAATTCGGCAAAGGTTGCGGGCTCAATATTTACGCCCGTACGTGACGGTACATTATACAAAATCAGCGGGATACTGCTGGCGTCCGCAATCGTCGAATACATTTTTACTAAACCTTTTTGTGTAGCCTTGTTATAATACGGGGTCACAACCAGTGCCGCGTCTGCGCCGGCTTGACAGGCAAACCGGGTCAAATCCACCGCATAGTCTGTGTCATTGGAGCCGGTCCCCGCAATAACAGGAACTCTCCCTGCAACACGCTTTACCGCATAAGCAATCACATCCCGATGTTCTTCATCGGTCATGGTAGAACTTTCTCCGGTTGTTCCGCTAACCACAAGGGCATCAATGCCGCTTTCAATCTGCCAATCAATCAATCGGCCGAACGCGTCAAAATCTACGCCGTCCCGTGTGATAGGCGTAATGATTGCCGTTGCTGCTCCCTGAAAAATTGTTGTTGTTTTCATGTCCAACACTCCTGAAATAATTATTCTGAAAACAAAAATAGCCGATTTCACATCGGCTATCAAAATTACCCCAGAGCCCCCTATATGGCCCTGTTTTCCAATAATAATGATAGCACTCCGCGTTGCGAACCACATACACTTAACTGTGACCCGCCTACGACAGTAAAACAGATATTCTCTGATTTCCCAGGTAAGACTTTCGCCTCGTCTCCCTTCGGCAACGACTCCTTTCGCTCTTTCCGTACCGCTGCGAACGGCATAGAAAAGAGGTACTGATAGTGCGATGCGCCTCTATTCTTTATTTCAGTATCTTTATCATAGCATAAAAAGCCTAAAAAGTCAAGGGGCTATGCAAGTTGTTTATACTCGGCAACATCCTGTTTCTGACCTTAACGTGGAACCTATCTTTTCAGAACACAGACAAAATATCTTCCCCTCGGCGGACAGCGCCAATATTTCCCACATAACGAGGGAAATATGAAAACTTTATTGTATATAGAAAAGCAGACTCCGAAATTCCCGGAGTCTGCACTCTTTCTATTTTTAACCAAGCACCACTTCAACCGAGCGCAGTTGCGCCGCCTCTTCCTCCCCGGCAAAGACCATCGATAACGTGTCTCCCTCTTTCACAAACGGCAAAAGCGAAGACATCTCTACCGGCAAAACATAAACGGTCGAATCTCCTTGCAGCATCACATAGTATTTGGTATTTCCGTCCACAACAGCCGAACTGACCTGTGCAACAACACCACTGACGGTTGTTTCCTGCAAATCCTCTTCAGGCGCCTCATCGACTTGGACGCCAGCATCCATCAGATTATTGACATAATTTTGTCGAGCTTCGTCCACCGTATTTCCCGTGCCGACGATCTGATACTGTTCCATGTCAACAAACGCATACATTTTTACCAGGCCCGCACCGTCCTTCAGCGACATAAAATACGTTGGACGCTCGGCAATATTCAGCAAAATTGGGAAGGTTGCCGTATACTTTTTCTCCTGTACGGCCCCCTGCGCCGATTCCATGGCAGAGTACTCTTCCGCCCCAGACATCACATAATATCGAGCCTCTTTGGTCCGCATATTGATCAAAACAAACCCGACGTTGGACTGGTCGCTGGTTACCGAAGTCATACCGGTATACAACCACACATCATCATCAATTGCGATATAATTATAGCCTTCGGTTGGGCGCAATACGCCTTTCTGTCCAAAAATAGAATTGAAAAAGCCGGAACGATATTTCCCGTTATATGTCAATTGATTGATCAACATATTCGCCGAGTATACCGTATCAACCCAGGTCGGAACATCTTCCACTTCATAATAGGTGCTTTCACCGGTTTGTGCGTTCAGCAGCACGGCTCCGCAGATATCTGCACCGCCCCAGAACCCGATTTTGTAATCAATAACAGAAGCAATCCAATACGGCGTTCCGTTTTCATCAATTTCAAAGGTGACGGCTTCAAAAATTTTAGTCGGATAACAAAAGCGAAGATACCGGTTTAAATTCCGCAAGAAATATTCGCTGCGCGAATATTTAATCCCCTCATCCAGACGTACCAGCTGAGTCTCCTGCGTGGTCATATCCACGGTAATATAAGCCGGAATACCGTTACTTTGATTCCCAAACCATTTGATCAAATCTCCATAAGCTAACGGGGTCACACGCACAGGTCGTCCCTGATAATTGATCTGGGTATAGTCTTCTTCAATTTCAAACTGTGAAACCAATTCTGAAATTTCGCCTAACTTGCGCTGACCCAATCGAGACGCGGTGTCCCGATCCACGACCGGAATCTGAGACATCGACAATTCAGCAACGTCCTGGCTAAAATTCCCGTCTTCCAACGGCAGTAACTCACTGTATCGGCTGGCGTTAAAGATTTCGGCGCCCGACAAATAGGCCACTAAAAACAGGGCCACAACACCAACGACGCACCCAAAAATAATCTTGCCTTTTTTCCCAAGCCGTTTAAGCCGATCCGCACGAAAATCACTGACGGTAAACTCTCTGCCGCGCAGTTTTCCGATATGAAAAACCGCAAAAACAATCAGACAGATGATTGCCAGCGTCAACACAAATCCCCAAAAATCCTGAGACCGGGGATTGAGCGGTGGTAACGTAAACCAGAACAAAAGAAAAGCCGCAATCACATCAACAATAATTTGAACCGCAATTCGCACTTTTTTATTTTTCATCTTCCAATCCTTTCTTAAAACAAGCCGCTGATTTTTCCGGTATCGTCTACATCAATTTTTTCTGCTGCCGGATGTTTCGGCAATCCCGGCATCGTTAGAATATTTCCTAAATACACCACGATAAACCCGGCACCCGAACAAATTTTAATATCCCGAACCGTCACACGGAACCCGTGCGGCCGGCACAGCAACGTCGGATCATCCGACAAAGAATACTGTGTTTTTGCGATACAAACAGGCAATCCGGCATATCCTAACTGCTCGGCTGCTAAAATGGATTTTTGCGCCGCAGGTAAATAATCCACCCTGTCTGCACCGTAAATTTTTTGTGCAACCGCCTCGATTTTTTCGCGAATGCCGTCCTGCTCTTGATATACAAACCGGAGCGACGACGGCTGTTCACACGCGTCTATGACACGCGTTGCCAATTCTTCGGCGCCTTTTCCGCCTTCCGTAAATACCCGAGAAACAGAACAGGGCACGCCGGCTTGCTGACAAGCCGTCTCGATCATCTGTGTTTCGGCCGCCGTATCGGTGCCAAAAGCATTGATTGCAACCACCACGGGGATCCCGAACGACTGCATATTTTCAATATGTTTTCGCAGATTTTCCAAGCCTTTTTCCAGCGCGGGAAGATTCTCTTCCGCCCCTTTCTTCACATCGGCGCCCCCATTATATTTCAACGCCCGAACCGTTGCCACAACAACAATACAATCCGGTGCTACGCCCATTTTACGGCATTTAATATCCAAAAATTTTTCAGCACCCAAATCCGAACCGAATCCTGCCTCTGTAATACAATAATCAAACCGAGACAGCGCAAAGCCGGTCGCCCGTACAGAATTGCATCCATGTGCAATATTCGCAAACGGACCGCCATGAATCAAGCAAGGCGTGTTCTCTAATGTCTGAACCAAGTTCGGCAGCAGCGCATCCCGTAACAACGCCGTCATAGCCCCCTCTGCGCCGATATCTTTAGCATAAACAGGGGTCTGATCATAGCGATAGGCAATCATAATATCGCCCAACCGTTTTTTGAGATCGGACAGATCTGTTGCCAGACACAAAATAGCCATGACTTCACTGGCGACCGTAATACAAAAACTATCCGGCCGTGTCACGCCATCCGCAGGGCCGCCCAATCCAACAACAATACTGCGCAGCGCACGGTCATTGATGTCCAACGCACGGCTGAATAAAATTTTCTTTGGATTGATCTGCTGTAAATTACCTTGATGAATATGGTTATCAATCATTGCACACAACAGGTTATTGGCCGCTGTAATCGCATGAAGATCCCCGGTAAAATGCAGGTTGATATCCTCCATCGGAACCACTTGTGCATATCCGCCACCAGCAGCTCCTCCTTTTAATCCAAACACCGGGCCCAGAGAAGGCTCCCGCAACGCAATCGCCGCATTTTTTCCCAGCCGCCGCATTGCATCTCCCAACCCGACGGTTGTGGTGGTTTTCCCTTCCCCGGCAGGCGTGGGATTGATTGCCGTAACCAAAACCAACTTTCCGGTCTTTTCGGTCTTCTGCTGTACCGCCTGCTCTGAAATTTTTGCCTTATATTTCCCATACGGAATCAAGTCATCCGCGTCCAATCCGGCGCGCACGGCAATCTCCGTAATCGGCAGCATATGCGCTGCCTGTGCAATTTCTATATCAGCAGGAAACGCCATTGAACTCCAACCCCTTCTTTACTTTGTTCCGGTCGAACCAAATCCGCCGGCTCCACGCACAGTTTCGGATAATTCTTCCGTTAAACAGAATTCTGCCGTCAGATACGGAGCAATCACCATCTGCGCAATGCGCTCTCCCGGTTCAACCACCGCATCTACCTGTGAATGATTGTGTAAGGAAACTAAAATTTCCCCTCGATAATCACTGTCTACGACGCCAACTTTATTGGCAGGGGCAAGGCCTTTCTTGGTTGCCAACCCGCTGCGTGCATAAATCAGTCCGGCATACCCCTCAGGAATCTCCATCGCAATCCCCGTTGCCACCAAAACCGTTTGTCCCGATTTAATTTCAATGGGCTGCTCCGCACACGCGTACAAATCGGCACCGGCGGCAAAAGCAGAACCGTAGCAGGGAATCTTTGCTCCTTCACGCAGCTTTTTGACATTTACTTTTTCTTTCATAAAAAGCCATCCCCTTTTTCAAAAACTAAATGACTAACCATATAATACCATACCGCCCAAAGGTTGTCAATACATTTTCCTTGTTCTCTAAAGCTTGCCCAACATTCATCAAAAAACAACATTTTCTTTTGATAAAACAAGCGCAAAAGATTCTGCAAACAACACAAAAAATCCCGCGCAAACATTTGTTTGCGCGGGCTGGAGAACCTTTTGTCAATAGTTTTCCTCATCATAATCATTCAAGTCAACCGGAAAACCATCTTCCTCAATTTCATACTTTTCGTACCGATCAAAAAACAGGTCACATTCGTCGTCAAAATAAATCGTGTTCATTTTTTCCATCGAAAAGCCTCCTTTCGTTATCGTCAACGGGTCACGCGGCAAATACCGCATTCCTATCTTCTGCCGAACAGAAACATTTATCCGCTCGGACGAAAAACAAAAATTTTCCTTCCCCCTGGGAGGTTCCTTTTTCAAAACGTTTTCGGTTTCTTTGACTTCTTCTGTTTATATTATAACACATTTTACAATAAAAATCAAGAATGATTTCAATTTTTATTGATATTATACTGACCTTATACGCAATTTTTTGACAAAAGAGGACGCAATTGCTCCACAAATACGGCCGCGATCTGTTTCATTCCCTTTTGGGTGGGATGAACACCGTCTACAGAATCGTAAGACAAGCCAGACCGCTCCATATCCACAACAAAACAACCGTTTTCTGCCGCGGCCGCCCGAATGGAATCGTTGAACTGACTGAAATTACGCTCTGGGGTCCCGCTCGACAGCATCGAATCTTCTCCTGCCGGGTGTTTTCCGTACCAGGAAGCCACACAAATGATTTGAGACTTGGGATAACGCGCCGAAAGTTTTTGCAAAATTATTTTATACGAACTATCAAAAGCCTCTGTGCCTGCACCATATTGTGCAACGCCTCCGCCGTAATCGTTAGCGCCCAAATAGACAATAATCCAATCCGGCTCTCGGCCATCTCGCGCTAAATCATCAATCCGCCGGTCGCAATTGGCGGCCGGGAACTCAGCCCCGCTGGCACGGCTGCCCGAATACGAGTTATTAGCCAAAATTTCCAGTTGTAAATCATGAGCCACCTGATACCACCAAGTATCCTCCACGGCAACAACCCCTGTCTGCTCCGCAGCCTCTTGATTATAAAAGACCAAATACCCTTCCGGATTCCACCCCTCAAAGGTACTAATAGAATCGCCCAAGATAGAAACCGTTTTTTTTGCTTTCATAAAATACTCCACATCCTAATATACTAAACTGTATAAAAAGAAAAGCGGGAAAGCTCTCGCCGTCCCGCCTCCAAAAATCTTTTTACTTGCAAATGGTTTTTCCTGTAGAATTCAAATCTGCACAAGCTTCCACGACACGCTTGGTGATCCCGGCCTCGCCCTGCTTTAAATAAGAACGCGGGTCATAAACTTTCTTAACGCCTACTTCGCCGTCTACTTTCAACACGCCGTCATAGTTGGTAAACATATGTGCAGCAACCGGACGGGTAAAGGCATACTGCGTATCCGTATCGATATTCATCTTTACTACGCCATACTGCAGCGTTTCTTGAATTTCTTCGTGAGAAGAACCGGAACCGCCATGGAAAACAAAATTGAAGTGAGCATCCGGTCCCTTTGCAGCCTGAATAGCATCCTGGCCGGACTTCAAAATCTTCGGATTCAATTTTACATTCCCGGGCTTATACACGCCGTGCACATTCCCAAAAGTTGCAGCCAGGGTATATCTGCCAACTCCGCTCAGTTCCGTCTCTACCAACATCATATCTTCGGGTGTGGTATATAATTTGTCCCGATGAACGCCTTCATTATTCACGCCGTCTTCTTCGCCGCCGACAACACCGGCTTCTACTTCCAAAATCAAGTCATTTTTGGCGCATCTTTCCAAAAGCCCCTTGGCCAACCGAACATTTTCTTTATGCGGTAATGCCGATCCGTCAAACATATGGCTTGAAAACAAATTCGGCAACCCTTTTGCCCGGCGAGCTTCTGTAGCTTCAATCAGAGGAATCAGGAAACTATCCACTTTATCTGCCTGGCAATGATCCGTATGAATGGCTACATAAATATTATATTTTTCAGCCATCTGGTGAATATATGTGGCAAGAGCAATCGCGCCGGCTACGCTATCTCCAACAGCATTTCCGGACGCATGCTTTGCGCCCCCTAAAGACATCTGAATAATTCCGTCAGATTTTGCTTCTGCAAGTCCGGCTAAAACACCGCTTACAGACTCCATATCAAAGACATTAATCGCCGGAAAAGCAAAATGATTTTTATACGCATTGTCCATCATCTTGCAATATGTTTCATAATTTGCAACAGGCATGTTCTGTCCCTCCGTACACTATTTAATATTTGTTCTTTACCTTTATAAATATATTATACAACAATGCGCCGGGAGAAGTCAAGAGAGAAAAAGCAAAATTTCCTTCTTCCGAAAAAGACAACCTCTTCGCAACATCCACCTTGTTATTGACAAAAATGATTAGGTATGATAGAATAAAATGTAAATATAATAATATAGAAGTACTGTATTTCTGGAATTTTTGGGAAGGGGCTCGCCGCTTGGCGCAATAAAGAAATGGATGAGGAAAAAATCAAATCCCGCAAAGCGTTTTTAATCAACTTACTTTATTTTGCAGCGATTATCGCTCTGGCTTTCTTATTTTTTAAATATGCGTTTGGCATTTTTGTCCCGTTTTTAATCGGATTTATTTTTGCTATCGTATTAGATCCCCTGATTCGTTTTTTAAGCCGAAAGATGAAAATCAAGCGAACGCTGTGGTCGATTGTGCTTGTTGTTATTGTTTGGCTTATCGTCGGATTTATCCTATTTAAAATTGGCCAAATTGTATATGATCAAGCCGTCAATGCGCTCAGTTACATCCAGTCTTTGACTGGCGAAAACGGAAAAATCAATGAAATCTATCAGCAGATCAGTTCTTGGGTAGGCAATGTATTTGATTCCATTAACAACAATGCCCCCCAACTAACGGCAACCATTGATACAGCCATTGAAAAGGCCGGCGGTGCGTTAGTCGGCGCATTAGAGGGAATTTTGGTAGGCATCACCAACTTTGCACTCTCTGTTCCGGATTTGTTGATTTCTTTAATCGTAACGGTTATGGCCTCGATCTTTATTTCGATTGACTATCCGCATATTCGCACCTTTCTTGCTGCACAACTAACACGTAAAAACCGTGCAGGAGCACTGGAGACGAAAAATTTCTTTAAAAATAAAATTTTCAGTATTGTACGGGCATATGCGATTATTATTTCCATTACGTTTGTAGAATTATTGATTGGGTTTTCTTTGATTGGAATCAGCAATTCTTTATTAATGGCACTGTTGATTTCGCTGCTGGACCTTCTCCCGATCATAGGAACTGCAACCTTTTTGGTTCCATGGGGAATTATTTGTATCATCTGTGGGGATATTTTTATCGGAATCGGATTAATCGTCATCGCTATTATTGTTTCCGTTGTACGAGAAGTCATCCAACCTAAGATTGTCGGCAGCCAAATCGGTCTAAATCCTCTTTTAACGCTGATGTCCATGTATGTTGGATTAAAAGTATTAGGCCTTTTGGGAATGTTTGTCGTTCCGTTAGTTCTCATCTTCATTAAAAACTTAAATGATACTGGGAAACTAAACATATGGAAAACACCGGACAGTGACTTGATCGCCACCGTTGAAAAAGCGGATGAAGCGGAAGAGATTATGCGCCAAGAACGTGCACTGCAGCGCAAAGCAAAACGGGAAGAACGCAAAAAAGAAAAAGAAAACAAAAAATAAGCTGTATATGTTTGACATATTTTTTGGGGAGATGATTTTATGGCACTTTTTCAGCAAATAAAAGCCACGGATCTGAATGAGAACTTGATTCGCATGATATCCGAAGACTGGATGTTGCTTGCGGCAGGAAATGAACAAAAACACAATGAAATGACCGTTAGTTGGGGTGGTATGGGCTTTTTGTGGAATGAACCTGTGGCCACGGTTTATGTACGTCCGCAAAGATACACTTTTGAATTTATGGAAACCAATGAAATGTTTTCTTTGAACGTATTAGGACCGGAATGCCGCGACATTTTAAAAAAGGCCGGCGCAATAACGGGCAAGGGCATCAATAAAACGCAACAACTGGGATTAACTGCTGTATCTGAAGAAAACACCGTATATTTTGAACAAGCTCGAATCGTATTGCTTTGTCAAAAACTGTACGCTGATTTTCTGAAGCCTGAAAAATTTACCTGTCCGCAAATCACAGAGCCTTATTATGAAAAGAAAGATTACCATAAAATGTATATCGGAGCCATCCGAAAAGTTTTAATAAAAACCTGATTCTGGATTCATAAACAATCCCCGCGTGAACATACTAACCGCGGGGTGTTTTTTATGCATTTTAAAATTACGGCAACATTTGACAATACGGAATCTGCACAGTCAGCGGGTAGACGTATTTTACAATTACAGGAAATCAAAGATGTGCGATGGCAAGACGACCCTATAGAAACAAATGTTTCCTCCGCCTCAGACAAAACAGGTCGAATTATCTATGGCACTTCCGTTACAGCGGAAAGAGGATTTTTAACCTCAACCGGCAAATTATCGGTAACCCCCATATTTGAAAACAATACCGAATGTCACATGTCGGTCACAGCAGGACGAGAAACGGTCGAACAGGCGCGTGGAATTATTTTCAACTCCGGCGGATACGATGTTTCTGTATCTAACACACATCAATGATCATAATCGCCGCTATGATAGATTCAACAGCGGCGGTTTTTCTAAAAACAAGAACTTTTTTATGGAAAAAGGGTAAAAAAACTATTTACTTATTATATTTTTTATGATATAATAACGATAGAAAAACTTGTATTCCTATTTTATCATTATGAGGTGAAAGAAGAGATGAAAAAAGTCCTGACCGTTTCTGTCTTCAGCATCCTTTTGATGATTGCACTTGCGGTCTGCTCCAGTGCAAGGACTGTAAAATTCTGCGACATCAATGAAGACGGCAAACTTTCTCTACAAGATGCAATGACCGTTTGCAGCCATATTGTAGGAAGAACGGAACTAACCGAAGACCAAATAAAGATTGCAGACTATGACGATAACGGATCTGTTACTCTGGCAGACGTCATGCCGGCATTTCGTTACATAGTAGATGAAGATGCAAATATTCCAGAAAAAGAAATTGACAATAAACCCGAAGGGGATTCTGATTATGTCAAGTTCATGAAAAGCTTGTATCCCGATTATCAAGAATCCACAGTTGGATTAGATATTACATTTAAAGATGATCTTGTGGGTATTTGTTATTCCACTTGGCATGACTATATTGACGCATACAACGGCGGTCAACATTATAATATCCCGGAAATTCTTGCGAACGGCGGTGTTGGCTGGGGTCCGGAAAACCACTTCCATTACTGGAGTGAACCGGCTTTAGGTTATTACAAGAGCACCGATAAAGAAGTTATCCGCACGCATATGACACAGTTGTCTGAAGCAGGAGTAGATTTTATTATTATAGATAATACAAATGCTCGTTCGTATTGGAATTCTGAATACCTAAACGGTGGAAAAGTTTCTTCTTGGAATCTTGCCATTACGAATCCTACCAATGCGATTCTTGACACCTGTTTGGAAATGCGGGCAGAAGGACTCCAGACACCTTATATCGTATTCTGGAATAAAAATGATCCGGCGCCCAACGGGGACGGCTGGGAAGTTTCATCCAGCATTAACACAACATACTACTTCTTATATAAACAAAAATATCAAGATCTGTGGGTTTATATGAGATCTGATTCCACCGGAAAAGCGGCGCCCTTACTGTTGGGGACAGACACCTCCGGCACAGTGGCAAATACAACTCCCTCTTTCATGGTTCCGATGACATACCGGACGATGTGGGGATTATTGGTCAATGAAACAGAAGACTGGAGCTTCCTGGATCATGATAACCAACCGAACAATCCGATTACAGACAACTCAACCGGAAAGACCTACTATGAACAGATGCCTGTTTGTGCTGCGGCACAACGCAACTATATGTCCAACACAGCAACAGCATTGTCCAGACAACACGGTATTACATTCTACAACCAATGGAAGAACGCTTTCGAATATCGGCCAAAGATTGTAACACTGACTTGGTGGAATGAATGGCAGGCACAGCGGTTAAAAGTGGGAGATGGATATCAATTTACCGACTTGTATACTCCCGAATACAGCCGCGATATTGAACCAATGAAAGGCGGATTCGGCGATCAGTATTATCAGTGGATGAAACAGTATATTTCCGCTTATAAGAATCATGAATCTTGTCCCAGACTAGTTGAAGCTGGATATTAAATAAGAATAAATGAATTTTGCCTTGGTGACAAATCACCAAGGCAAAATTTTTGCACATTACAAAAAGAACCTGTCTAACAAGTTTTAAAAAGGGTCTTATACTCCAAAGAAATCAAATCGATTAAGATCCTTTCCTGCTGTCACACAACAAGTTCTCTGCATTCAAAAAACCGAACCAAACGGCTTTTTGACCGATTGGTTCGGGAATAAAATATTTCAAATACCGATTAAATCCCGGCTACTCCACTATCTCTCGCAGCCTGCGCAACAGCTCTCGCTACAGCGCCGGCAACACCACGATCCAAAGCAGATGGAATAATATTGGTCTTGGATAGTTCCGATTCAGGAATATAATTTGCAATCGCATACGCCGCAGCAATTTTCATCGGTTCATTGATATCACGTGCCCGTACGTCAAGTGCACCGCGAAAAATACCGGGAAAAGCCAACACATTATTAATTTGATTCGGAAAATCACTGCGCCCTGTTCCTACAACACTGGCCCCGGCTGCAAGAGCCTTGTCCGGCATAATCTCCGGAACAGGATTTGCCATCGGAAACAAAACAGGTCGGTCTGCCATACTTTTTACCATTTGTTCATCTACCACGTTGGGAGCTGATACGCCTACGAACAAATCGGCCCCACACATGGCGTCTTTCAGCGTGCCCCGCAAATGTTCGCGATTTGTGTGGGCCGCAATCTCGGCTTGAGCAGAATTCAACCAGTCCAGTCCCTCATCTAAAATGCCGTTTTTATCTACTAATATTAAATTTTTTACGCCAATGTTCAACAAGTTTTTTGCAATCGCAATACCGGCAGATCCTGCCCCGTTGATAACGGCTCGAATATCTGCAATCTGTTTTCCGACAACTTTCATGGCGTTCAACACCGCTGCAGCAACAACAATCGCTGTGCCATGCTGATCATCGTGAAAAACCGGAATGTCGCATTCCTGTTTTAACCGGCGTTCAATCTCAAAACACCGCGGAGCCGAAATATCTTCCAGATTGATTCCGCCAAAGCTACCGCTGATCAAACGAATCGTTTGAACAATTTCGTCCACATCTTTGGACCTCACACAAAGAGGAATAGCGTCCACATTGCCGAATTCTTTAAATAACGCACACTTTCCTTCCATTACCGGCATCCCAGCTTCCGGACCGATGTCACCTAGTCCCAGAACCGCCGTTCCATCCGTCACCACAGCCACCAAATTTCCTCGCCGTGTCAGCTCAAAACTTTTTTGGACGTCTTTCTGAATTTCCAAACAAGGCCGCGCCACGCCCGGCGTATAAGCAAGAGACAGATCATCACGTGTCTGCACCGAAACCCGACTAACAACCTCAACCTTTCCCTGCCATTCATAGTGTTTTTTTAAAGATTGTTCCGCATAATCCATTTCGGATCTCCCCATCCTTTTTTTATTTTATTACATTGAACTCAAAAAGAAAAGGCGGCAGTATCTACTGCCGCCTTTTCATCCGATAAATCCTTTGCACTCGGCATAGCTGTTACAAAGAATCGAATACTCAGTCACTTATCTGTGCACTATATCACACTTACACTGCAATTCAACTTCCAACTATTATAACAGGTCGGATGCTTGGTCAGTTCTTCCCCTTTACCAAACACATCCAAAACAGGCTCTTCCAGTTCTTCTAAACGAGCTGTTTTTCCGTCCAAATAATCTTGAATACGGTCTGCACAGCCGTTTACCCGGCACATCAAACCACCCAGCCGCTGTTGCTGAACTTCAAAGCCCTGCGGCTTGTTTTCCGCCATCCACTGCTCACGAAAAGCATGATAAAAGACATCAATCTTTTTAGATAATTTTTTATAATCTTTCACTAACGCAGCAAGGGCCTGTTTATCCGACTGCAAGTAAGCCTGACGCGTCTTCACGCCTAGTTCATACTTAATGGCTAAAGCCTCACATAACGCATGCATGGTACGGAACAAATATCCCCATTGTGGGTCTTTTTTCATCAACGCCAGTTTCCGCGCACAAGCAGCATATTCGGCACCGGCGCCCTCTTGAACCGTTCCATCCAAAACGCCCATAAAACAATCTGAATATAACATATATTTTTCGGGATTATATACACCGTCTTTGATGTCGTTTGATGTGTGCGGCAAATCCAATAACATAAACCGATCGAAGGAAATGCTGTACTTTTCACGAAACGCTGCTTTAATCTGTGCCATGGAGGTATTGCCCTGCGCATATTGCGCCACATAAAACAACGACGGCAATAAAGAAAATTTAGAACATTCTGCTCCGTCATCTCCCCACATGGTAAAGAAAACATCTTGAACCTGATTTTCTTTACAGCTTTTAATCGCCGCAGCCGAAGCACGCATACTATAACTATTATGCGGAGCAAAACCGACCCAAGACCACAAACCGCCTGCAAACCAAATATTTTCTTTAATACTACGGTGCGCTTTAATCTGTTTATCATACCGTTTTTTATCGGTGGTATAATAATCCCAATAAATCAAATTTACATTGGCGGGAATCTTCGCTTTTACCGCCTCTGAAATTTCTGCCTGATCTACATAATACTCTCCGCCGCTGGCAAGGCGAAAGAACATATCTCCCCACATGATCAACTCAAAATCATACTTTTCTGCAATCTTGGCAACACGAGCCAGATGGTTAACCAAAATCTCAAACCGGTCATGATATCCGTTTTTAGTCAAATACTGCCCCAGACCAACCATCGCCGCTTCGTCCATACCGATGTTCACCAGGCGGCTACGTAAACATTTGGCCAAAGATGCAAACATGTCATCAATCAACTGATAAACCTCTTCGCTGCCGGCCAACAAGATATCTCCGCAATCGCACATAGCAGCATATTTCGGCCAGCGCATAATAGCATTTAAATGTGCCAACGTCTGAATACACGGAACAACCTGCATCCCTTTCTGCGCCGCATAGTCGTCAATCTGCTTTAGCTCTTGCTGAGTATATCGACCCCGCAAGTGCCCGAAATAAGGTTGATTGTCTACCTCATATGTATCTTCTGTATACAAAAGAAGCATATTATATCCCATATCACTGGTTAAATCAATCCATTTCTCTACGGTCGGGACATTCATCACGGCGTTTCTGGAGCAATCCAGCATCACGCCTAAATTACGAAAAGTCTTCTGTTCCGGCATTTTCTTTTCTCCTTTTTATCCTTTATTTTATCCTGTAATTTACACAAATTCCTGCTTTACGATTATACACGATATTCCATAGGATGTCAAGACAGAGTCATACAAAAAAGGTGAAAACTTGTTTTCTGTTAAATCTTATTGCTAATAATAAAAGACGAGTTGTTCACAACTCGTCTTTTATTTTATTCTACAAGTCCGCTACGCTCAATAGATTGAATAAAGTATCTTTGTGCAAACAGGAACACAATCAATAACGGTAAAACAACCCATAAGGTCGCGGTATCGTTCAGAGCTTGTGCCTGCAAAGCATCGTCTACGCCGCTTGCCACTTTCAAAATCGTATTGGACAAAATGTTTACTTTCGGCATCAACATGCTGTTGTACGTTGTATCAGTCCACTGCCAGGTAAAGGAGAACAGAAAGACCGTAATCATCATATTAAATGCGTTCGGTAGCATGATGGAAATAAACGTACGAAGCGGTCCAGCACCGTCTACATAAGCAGACTGTTCCAATTCCTTAGGCATTCCGCGGAAAAACTGCCGCATCAAATAAATATACAAGCCGTTCTTCAATCCCAAACCACACATGGATAGCAAGACCACAGGCCAGATTGTATCCAATATTCCCATTAAACTAAACCGGTTATACAACGGAATAACGATGGTTTGAGAGGGAATGATCAAAGACAAAATAACCAGGAAGAACAAAAAGTTCTTTCCCTTAAACTTAAACCGTGCAAAACCATATCCAACAACCGCACTGATAAACAACTGGATCAACGCAACAAGCAGCGACAAAAATGCTGTTTGCAACAGCGACGACCAGTAACTCATATTATACAATGCACGCTGAATAAAATAGGTAGATCCTTCTCTGGGAATAAACATAACCGTATTGTCAGCAATATCGTTAATACTCATCAACGATACAATGGCCTTAACAATAAACGGATATAAAATCAAGAAAGAAATTCCTACCAATAAAACGGTTCGCGTAACAATCCAAGCAAACCGGCCAAGACCGTACCAGTTTAAATTCTTGTGTGCCCATTTTTTCCAATCATAATGCACAATGTTATGCGCAATACGCTTTGGGCTAAAGAAATGTTTCAACCGCTTTCCGATATCGATCCAGAATGCCGCGGAAAAAAGCTTTTTAAAAAAGTTTTTAATCTTACCCCAAACTAGGAGAAAAACAGCTTTCAGTTTTTGGACAATCATTGTCCAGAGCTGAGAACCCTGTTTTTTTACTGAATTCTTCATGCTGTCTCCTCCTAATCCTGATAAACGACAAACTTCTTAACCAATAACAATGCAATGCCTACAAACAAAAGAATTACAATCGTATAAATCCACGACAGCGCAGAGGCCTCTGCGTACCGGCTGGAAGATTCCAGCGCTTCATTGATATAGGCAATAGCATTATTGTCTGATTTCAAGAACAAGTCAATAACCGTATACATCAAGTTTACAAGAATCAGCGGGCTGATCATCGGAAAAGAAATTTTCCAAAAGATTTCCCATCCAGTAGCCCCTTCCACTTTCGCCGCTTCATACATGTTCGGCGAAATGGACTGCAATCCGGATAGAAATACAAGCATCTGAACCCCGGCAGACGTGATAATTCCGTAAATCCCGTCAACTGCCGCCATTACAATATTGGCAAGATCCGAACTTCCCAAAGAGGACGATACAATCTCTTGTATTTGCGAATAATCAAAACTTACCCCGGCACTTCCTACATCCAGTTTTCCTTGCTTAGAATAAGTATCTACAAAAGAACCCAAAGAGTCAAAATACGAGATAACGCCCGTAGACATGATAACCGGAATAAAGAAGATAACGCGAGCAGGCGTTCTGCCTCTGAAATTCTGATTCAAGATATTTGCCATAAAAAAGGCAAAGATCAAAATAACAAAAATTTGAGGAATTAAAGCAAGCGTGGAATTGATTACCGTACTCATAAAAGTGGCATCATTTGCCTGAAGAGCAGTTTCATAATTGGCGGTTCCGATCCATTCCGTAACCATACCCTTACCCTGCTGGTAGGTGATGGAACTGAACGAATAAATCAGAGATTGAACAATAACCGGAATATACATAAGTGCAAAACCTAAGATAATCGGCAAAGTAAACAAATAACCGTATCGGCTCTGCTTGCGTTCCAAAGAATGTTTCTGCCGTTTCGGCATACGCCGTTCAATAATCACTTTATCCATTCGCTGCCCTCCTCCTCTCTGTAAACAAATGATTGTGCCTCTACAACGGTCCGATCTTCTAACTCGATGTTATAACTGTTGTAGTTCACTAAAACCTGAACTCCGTTTTCAAAGGTTGTCATAAACACATTATCTGTCTCTGTTCTCCGGAATTCCGCACTGGCGGATTCAATATCGCCGATATACGGACTCTGAACATAAGCTTCAACCTCTTCATGCTGATCAATCTCTTGATCAACAACAAGGTCTACCACTTTAGACACTTGTGTATAAGCATCAATAGCTTCATCAAACGAGTCTTTATAATTCAACGAATAGAAGTTCGCAAATGAAGTGTTCTGGAAAATAGAATTCTCCTCTGCCATCCATCTAAAGTGAACGCCGGCACCTGTTTCTACTGCTTTTAAGATAGAGGTTGTATAATCGGCCTCCGTGTTAAAAGCTTCTCCAGTATAGTTGACATACCCATGCAATACAATCTGCAAAAACGGAATAGATCCGGTTGATGATAAATATTCACTGGATCCCATAGGAATATCAATGATGTGATCTGCATATCCCCAGGTATAATCATTTCCCTGATCAACCATGATACTGTAATCCTGATACAGTTCAAGCGTCTTAACCGTTTCTTGCAGCGCCTGTTCACGAGTAACAACGCTTCCGGTTTTATAATTAGAGTTTAGATATTGTCCCACGCCCAACATGGAGATTTGTTTATGATCCCACAATTTTTCATAGGACTTCAAATACGATGTCGCAAACTTTAACATCATACCGGGAGAGACAATCGTCTTGTACAATTCTTCTTCAGAACCTTCTACTCCCGTTGCCAAGCTTCGAATATTTACCCGGGCAACGCTCTTATCCAACCTGCGTGCAGTGTCTGCCTGATAATTCAGTCCGCCGCCCTCCTTATAAACATATAAGAAATCAGCGGACGGATAAAATCCGGAACCTTTTTCTGCCAATGTATTAGCCAGTTCTTTTAGTTCTTTTTCCGAACCCATTTCACTGAGCAACCGAACATTATTGTTGACAGTATTAAAATATCCGTCATTTGCCCAATAATTATATCGAACAATTAAGCTAGATCCATCAATGCCTGCTTCATAGAGCTTATTTGCAATCTCTAAAGCCTGCGTGTAAGTCGTTAATGGCTGCTTAATGGTAACAGGCATACCAAACCGCGTAACATCCTTATCAATAGCCCCCATTAACTCCAAGTAAAACGGCGTTTTTTGCTGCGTTACTTTTTCTCCAGACATCCGACCGGAATCAATCAGATACTCTCGATACATCTTAGCATAATCAACATATGTGTACTGATCGCCAGTATAATCTTCCAGTTTGTTCATAATATAATGAACTTTAAACTGTGTATCCGTTGCTTCTTTTGATGTTACAACACCGCTTCCAACCGTGCTGACTGATTCCTGCGCATTTACCTCTGTAGAATCTGAAGAAGACGAGGAAGACGAGCTACTACTGCTACTATCTTCATCTTCTCCTTGCTGCGTCGAATACGACCGAAAGTCCCGCTCTGAATAAACTAACTCGAACCCGGCTGAAGCAACCGAGGATTCCGCACGAGAAGACTGGCCGATCGGCGTTACGGAAATATAAGCTTGCCCAGCACCTTCCTCAATGACGGAAATAAATCCACCTCGTTCAGCTCGGTCAAAAATATAAAAACCAGATGTAATACTTTCTTTTTTGTCCAAACTAACCGATTGCATAAACGTTTCATCGTCTCCATAAACCCGGCCATTAAAGGAATCTGTTGTCATATTTCCTTTAATATTGATTAGTGCACCGGACCCATCAGGTACAATGAAATATTCACTGTTTTTTCCTGCAGAGGTAATTGCTCCAAAATAGGGTAAAAGGTCTATCTTGTACAACTTCTGTTTTTGCGGAGAAAGAACCAGGGTAGAATCAATGCTAGCCGTTATACCGTCTTCTGTCAGCGCAATATCTACCGGAATCGTAAACAACACCGCACGCTCTGACCCAGCATATTCTACATCAGTCAATTCCTGCTTCAGCATCTCAACCGTAAATCCAGCAGCCTCCATTGCAGAACGCACCAATTGCTTTTGGCGCTGTGTCAATGTACGAACAACATAAAGCGGCTCAATCGTAATGGTCGGATAAATGGTTTGATATTTTTCCCGGTCTTCCATAGACAAGTTCTCAGGATCCAATCTTTTATACAGATTTGACAAGTCATCAATAGAATACAAATATTCTTGATCTCCTGTCTCATCCGCTTTGGTTTGCAAAGTCTGCACAATCCGATTATAGGTAGCCTCTGTTAAAACCGGAGGAACCAATTCTTTATCCGGGTCGTTACCAATCGTATAAATCAACCGTAATGTATGATCATCCATTTGCACAACCTTATAATAGGTAGGATCATCAATACAGTTGTCAGTTGTATTAAACTCATATTTTTTATTTGTACTATCATAGGCTTCGATTTCAAGAACACTGTTGCTGGCGCCCGTAATCCCTAACGCCTCCGGATTGGAATGATAATAATAAATATCTTCCGCTTCTTCCCGCTTATCCACAACGGCGATAGCTGTTGAAGAAAAATCAACATATAATCCGAATTCATCAGTCTCTAAAACCAACGACATTCCATCTGTTCCATTGATAGCGCCTGAAACCGGTTCATAATCGTCCTGGCTCAGAACCTTCCCATCTGCAACAAGATACTTAGAAATATATTCTTCTCGCTGCTCCTCTGTTAAAGATGCAGCATCAATCTGATTCAATGCAGCGTCATCAGAGGAAGAACAACCCGTGACTAAAATCGAAACACACACAGAAAGCATGAGTATTACGGCAATAAGTTTATTTTTCATCTCTTATCCCTCCTACTCATTCATCCTGAATGAAATCTCAGTTGTCAGCGAAGATACAAACCCGACTAACTGCTGAATCAAATACATGACCAACACAATAACAAATCCAATAATGGCCATACCTAAAATAGTCAATAAAGTGGTGGCAATCGCTTTTAACACCGTATATTGATGTGTAATCATCATTCCGATAAACATCAATGCCCAAGTAAACACCTGCCCGAATCCCTGAATAAATTCAAAAATTGCAATATCCTCCAAGGAAATAAGGTTACTGATAGGAATCAATAACAAATTACAAACAATAACAGGAATAACGGCTACCGCGGTTGCACAGAAAATATCAGACAATTTTCCGCTACCATCCATCAGAGACGTAAAGCACCAGTTTGCAACAACCCACAACATGTACGGTAATAACGCCGAAATGATCTCGGAAATAACATTCAAGTTCAGCTGTGCTGTCTGATCTGCAAACACGTATCCTAATAACTGCTTATTCAATATTGCAGAAATAGCAAGTAATGCATACACAATCACCGCACAGGGAATACTTCTGCGCCGCTCTTCGTTCTTTAACCGGAAAAATCCGTCAAAGGGATGAATTGTTACATGTAAATAATACGGAATGTGTTTTAAAGCTTTCCAAAAGCCAAGTCCAAAACGCTTTAATGCAGACCAGATGCTCATTACAATTTTTAATCCAAGAGCTTTCCAATCTATATTTTTCAACTTGGCAATCGCCAAATCAACATATTTTTTAAATGTAGATTTTTTCTTTTTAGTTGATTTTTTGACAACTGTTTTTCCTGTTGAACCAGGCTTCTTTGCAACGGTTTTCTTCACCGATGCCGTTGCAGATGATGTTTTTTTGCCGGCAACTGCAGTTGAAGGTTTCTTCGCCGTTCCACTGATACTTCCGGCTTTCTTTGTCGTTGCAACACTAGTGCCAGCTTTTTTTACGGCCGCAGTGCTAGTATCACTTTTTTTCACTTCTTGCCCGCTTATGGCTGCCTTTTTTACAGTTGCTGAATTAGATTTTTTCCCTGAAGCAGTCGCTGAAGACACCTTTTTTACAGTAACGGTAGAAGTTGTAGCCTTTTTAGCAGAAACGCTCGATTTTTCCGTTTTCGAAGCAGACACCGATGAACGTTTCGGTTCGGCAGTAACTTTTTTCTCGTTCTCCGACACAGAGGCATTCCCTTCCGGCATGTTTTTTTCCGGATTGTCTTTTTCCATCATTGAGAATCAAGCCTCCTTTGCTCTTCTGCACGGTTTTTACGATATTTACGAACATATATCAAAACAATAATGCCTATGATGATAATGATCGCACTGAAAAAGATAATGTAAAAATAATTAGATAATTCCGCATTTCTTAATAAAGCATAACACTCGGAATAGCTTTGCTTTGTTTCTGATAATTTATAATACTCCAAAGCATTTCGATAATATTGCAGTCGCATTGGATCATCATCATCTGCCTGTGATCCGTATAATTTCTGAATATTGCCTAGATACTCATATGCAACATACATATTTGAATTATATTTCGCAACCCGCTCAAATAATTCTGAAGCCTCTTCATACTCGCCGGCTTTATACTGCGTAAACGCATCGTTTACACAGGTTGCATAATCCGTCATTTCATACACCGTTATGGTTTTATTGCCCGAATCAGCAACGATAATCTGATTATCGCGACATTCAATGACATTCGGAGCTTTGAACCGTCCAAACTGATTTCCCGAACCGCCACCAATACAAAGCAGCATACCGGTGCTATTATAAGTGAAAAACCGCCCCATACGCGCATCCAAAACCGTATAAGTGTTTGCCTCATCATTTACAGCGACATCTACAATCTGTGGAGAGGTCGTGTCAGTCGTTTCTACATCACCAATAACTGTAAACTTAGCATCAGTCTGATTTAAAACATCCGTTCCATCAAAGGACAATTTCCGAAGTGCTGATACACTCGTGGTATCTGTTGCTGCCGTATAAATAAATCCTCTGGAGTCCATTGCAACATTTACGTACTCAGCCGCTACATTCCGAATTTTGGCTGTTTGTTCCTTGGACTGGAACAGTGACGCAACCCACTCTGTTACCGAAACCAAAATCTTTGGCGCAGCAAAAAACTGAATAAAGACACCGTTAGAATCCAATTGCAACAAACCACGGTTTACACCATAAGAAATGATACTCATGGTGCCGGTATCGTCTACAACCAGCTTTTGAGGCTTAAATTCAAAAGTGATTCCCAACGCATCTACAGATGGATTTTGATAAACCTGCAAACAGTTTCCTTCGATATCACAAACAACAATCCGTTTGTTTTCTGTATCTGCAACATAAATCTCTTCATCTTCTGTAACATAAATTCCAGAAGGACTTTTGAAAGAATATTTATTTGCTTTTTTCAGTGCAGAATCCTCTTCACGAGTTCCGTCTTCGTTATAAACATAGTAGTTTAAATCCGGGACCGTATACGTAGCGGTATCTTTTAGTTCACTGATTGTAGCAACCTTGTTATAGGAAGAATCTAAAACCAAAATCTGATTTCCGCCCTGATCCAATACATATAAATATTCATTACGAACAAACATGTCTGCAGGGACAAATGTTGCGGTCGCCCCCATATCACGATAACTCAAAACTTTTACCGGACGATAAGAAACAGGAGATGCAACAGCCTGCCCGTTCTGATTATAAAAATATGTATCCGTAATATTATTATTGATGGGCAATGCAAAAGACGGCAGGCAACAAGCAGCTCCCATCACAATGGCTGCGCAAAACGCAGCAATGCGTTTCCAAAATTGCTTTGTCATCACACAGCCTCCTAATCTTTCATACCAGCCGTTGACATCGTATCCAAAACATTACTTTGTGTAATAACAAACGTAACAAGGGGAACAACCAACAGCAACAAGTTCATTGCGGCCGTAACACCGGAACGGTTTAAGTTTACCGACGTAATCGCATCGATACCGGCCCGAATTCCTTTCATCTCTTCCTTGAATACGAAATATCCGGTACCGATCGCCCAGGTTCCTTGAACTGCAAACAAAATAACCGTCATCCAGGCAGGTTTACAGCCCGGCATTAAAATCCGCCAGAAAATTCGGAACTCACCCGCGCCGTCAATCCGGGCAGCTTCCAAAACAGAAGAAGGAAACGTATCCATAAAGTTCTTTACAATGTACATGTACAACGAGTTTGCCGCATACGGCAAAATAATTGGCCAATATTTATCCACCGGATCAAAGTTCGACATAATAATGTATCCGATTAACCCGGATGCCGGAGCGGTAAACATCATCGAAGTCTCAATCAACTTAAACAAGGCATCCTTTCCTCTGAAAGAACGCTTCGAAACAGCATAGGCACACATGGAACTAGACAAAGTGGTTACCACCGTACACATTAAACAAATGTAAATGGAATTAAAAAGGTACTTTGACATAGGAACCATAGAGTTACCCATAAAGTTAAACAAATCCACAAAGTGTACCAGTGTTGGATTTCGAACAATCAGATTTGGCGGGAACAACCACATCTCGTGCAGCGGTTTCAATGCGCTACTGACCGATACAATGAATGGAAACAGCATAAAAATGCCGCCGATCGAAAGAAAAATCGTTAACGCAAGATCCCCGGCAAAGGTTCTGTTCAAACGGTGAGATTTGAAAAGTTTTTTCTTCTTTATATAAATAGGGCGTCCGTTTTGGTCTACCATTTCTTTCTTTTTTAAGAAAGGAAAAAGACTTTTCTTTTCAGGCGTTTTGACCTGCTCGTCAAACTCTTCTGCAAAATTTCTTGCCATTTACAAAACCTCCTTTCTCACGTACCGATTTTTCCGATTAAATATTGTACAATCTTGTTCACCGTCAGCGAAATCACAAACATGATACTGGACATCGCCGTAACATATCCCAGCTCCAAACGAGCCGAGTAATCAGCAACCATCATCTGTAAGGTATACAACCGATAATCCTGCGTTGGCGATCCAAAGTATGCCGGAGCAGAAATACCGACAGCAGCTGTGATCGTTAAGATCGCATTCAAGGCCAATTGTCCCTTGATAGACGGCAAAGTGATATAATACAACTCCTGCCAACGGTTACTGATTCCATCCACGGCCCCGGCTTCATACAAAGATTTATCAACGCCCTGTAAACTGGAAATAAAGATCAGGAACTGCTGTCCCAGTGCGCTCCACAACATAATGATAACAGCCAACGGAATCATAATATCCGTCATCTTTGCAAACTGAAGCGGTTCATCTATAAAACCAAGCTGAATCAACCAACCGTTAATCCATCCGTATTTGTCCTGGCTCAATAATAAATCAAGCAAAAACTGGAAGCCCCCAACCATGGACGGAATATAGAACAATAGTGTCAATACCGTACGTGGCTTTGGCGGAACCTCGTTCAGAATCCAGGCAAAGATAAATGCAACAGTATAATTCAGAGGTCCCGAAATTGTCGCTAAAATAAACGAGTTCTGCAATGCTATACCAAAATACTGTTCTTGTAAAAATAACCGCTCATAATTCTGAAGGCCGACCCACACCGGCATCTGCAGCGAGTCAAACTGCGTAAACGCCAAAATATACGCAACAATAACAGGCAGAATGGTAAAGATAAAGAACACTGCCATATACGGCCCAAGGAAGAATATAAGGTCGATGTTCCTGAACTTCTTTTTAAATTTAGGACTTAATGTAATACCTTTCATACGTACCTCCCCTTCCTCTTATTTAGGCATATTCAACTCTTCACGTTTATCTGCAATAACTTGATTCATCTCTTTGATATGAGATAAAATCATTTCATGTCCGTCACTGGTACCATCAATAACAGCTTCTGTTTTTGCGAAATCAAGGTAACGAGCTGACATAAAGTCTCCAATCGCAACTTCGGCCGGGCGCAGGCTCTCAATTTGTTCCAACAACACATCCAATTCAGAAGCCTTCCACGGAGAGCTCTTAAAAGCTTCAATATTGGCAGAACTGTAACGAGCTGTCGTACCAACTAAAGCCTCTGCTTCACGCCCATACTCGACCTGTGCCTCTGTAGAAGTCCACCACTGAATAAAGGACCAACCGTTTTCATGATTTTGTCCGTCAGCCAGCATAAACAAATAAGAGTTGACCGTCGGAACAACAACATTATTAACCGTTCCATCCTCCTGTAAAACTCCGGGATAAACGTCAAACTCCCACAATCCCTGGATCTCCGGAACAAATACATATAGTGTTACCCACGTCCCCAGCGCTCCTTGCAAAATTGGCATCTCGCCCGTTTTAAACCGGTTGTTTGCATCATAGGAAACCGGGCATTTATACTGCGTATAGAAGTCATTAACCCAGTCAAACGTATCCAAATACTCATCGCTGCCGAAGTTTACTTCACGGCCGTAATTTAAATACTTGGTACTGCCACGCTGATAAATAGCCTGATCAATCTGCGGAACTTCAACTTCCATTCCGTACTTTCTCAAAAGAGGAATCAGATCATAATATTCATCCCAGGCTTTTGGAACTGTAATATTATAAGCATCGATAACATCCGAACGATAGAACAGCAAACTGATATTCAAATCCTGCGGAATACCATAAACCAAAAATACTGATTCATTATTGTCCTCGTCGTTTGGATATTTTTTTCGTTCAACCGTTACTGCACCAAACGTTGCAGACGGAAAACGAGACTTAATCGTCTTATAACCTTCTACATTGGCGGTCTTTCCTGTGGCCTCTCCGTTTTTGATAATTTCATAACTGCGATCATAGAAGAAATTCATCGGGTACAAACAGTTTCGGGCAGCATAATCCTGGATAGAACCTTGACCGCCGTTCATCATGACATCACAAACGTCTCCGGCCATAATACTGTTGCTTAAAATACCAGGATATAACTCAAACTCTGTATTTACTCCATACTCATGAACAAATCCTCGGTCTATAATCTGTCGAGTTAAAATTGCATAATCTCGAGAAGTTACAACCCAAACCCGAACCTCTTCTTCATATTCCGGATGCGGCTCACCCGAAATCGTGCTCATCTCTGTTGTAAAAGAAGCAAAGAACATAATGACCTGGTGTGCTAAAGAATCCAGCATTCCTTTTTCCGCCTCTGCAAGCGGCGTTTCTGCTGTAGAAACATCAATCCAGTCAATCTCTACCGGTTGCTCCGAAGAATTATAGACAAAGTCACCGATTGAGGAAATAGCGTTTTCAATGTTTCGCAAATCTTCCGCAATCAAGTCTGGATTTTCATACAATTTATAAAGATTTGTAATAATCTCCTTTAACTGTGCCGTTATTTCTCCTTCTTCGCCAAGAATTGAATATAACCGATCATAAATTTGACTTAACAAATCGCCCTGCGCTTTCAAATCCAAAATAACTTCCGGAATCAATTCATTAAAATTATAATCCTGAAACTCATCCGGATCCGGACCCGTGATCGCCGTAATTTTTATATAATCATTCTGCAAGTCATTCGTCACATTGGACATCGTGTTCAACAGATCAGACAACTGACCGGAAACGGCCTTGACGCGAATCGTGTTTTCCCCTTCGTGGAAATAATATAAAACAGGATCACCTAATGAGTCTGTCGGCGTCGTTACACCCCAGTTACCACCATATGGAAAAGCAACAATATTCTCGTCATACGCTAATTCGCCATTTACCGTAATCTCTCGAGAAGAAAAAATACCGGAAGCCAAGTTCTGCCGATACCGCATCGAAATTTTATACAACCCCGACTTTGGCACCGTGACCTTGTACTCTACCCACTGTCCGATAGTCTTCCAACGGTCTCCACCCATAATATTTAATTTCAAAGAAGAAGAAGACGGTGGCTCCGTTGCAGCAGATGCACGGTCAAAAGAGGCATAAAGCATTGCCTGATTTTTTCCAGTAGGATATTCTGCCTGAATTCGAACAGAGCCGTCTTCCCAACCTTCGTGATCTTTTACTTGCTCGGTCGTAACAACCTGATCTCCATATTCATATAAAAAGTCAGAATAAGAACGATCCAAAGGAACAGTATACGCATACAAACTTTTGATTGCAACACTTTCACGAACGGAATCCAACCGAATTACATTCGTTCCTGCATTCAATACAAATTTAAGAGGCTCGCTATAACTACGTGTAGAATCCAAAAAGTAAGAATCGTTCAACCAAACCTTCCGCTCCACCTGCGCACCGCGGCTTTGATTTCCAGCAGAATCTTCTGTAAAATAATATGCGGGGTCAAAATCATGCTCTAACGCATTCTCGTCTACAAAATACCGGTCAAGCAGCGCCGTAGCGGCTTCGGTATATTGTAGCTGTCCGTTAACGGTAATCTTCCGCTCAATATTTCCGCCTTTTCCGCCATATGTCAAATAGTCAATACCCAACACATAAATACCGGTCGAAGGAACTGTCAGATTAAATTCGACATACCCCGTCTCCTGTGTAACAATGACGTTATCAACTGTGATATTATCATCGCTTGTAATCGTCTCTTTTGTTACATTGTCCGATGCCGATTTCGGATTCGCCACATCAGCATAGAATCGTTTCCCGTCCTCTACATCATCCAACGTTCTGGCATTATTCTGCAAAAACTCCCCATACGAGCCAGACTTATACGTTGGAACAAACGGGGTTTCTAACGCAAGCTCATCATTGTTTTGGTCGTCCTCAGCGGCGTAAGAAACAAACGAAACCGTCTGAAACATCAAAGCCAGCAAACAAACAACCGCTAAAGCTCGTTTTTTAAACACTGGTGAACACCTTCCTTTTCTCGCCTTTCATAATCAATGACCTGTATCCATAAATAAACGGCAAAATCCGACCTTTTATGCCGAAAAACACAAAAAACAATACACCATTTCCTTAACGTCCAAAAAGAGGGGTCTGCAACCCCCTCATAAAGCAACGCTCAAAAACGCCGTATTTTCAAGTCTTTGTCTTTCATTTTTCCGTTATATACATTATAATACTTTTTATTTTTGTTGTCAATAAGAATGC